>Ga0206116_1000191_pt1 | contig 93807 bp, 90 predicted proteins | sample 3A1Ametagenome_FD_178000 | JGI IMG/M metagenome (GOLD analysis project Ga0206116, IMG submission 178000) | Enriched microbial communities from leaf-cutter ant dump, University of Wisconsin, Madison, United States - 3A1A | ecosystem: Environmental > Terrestrial > Nest > Insects nest > Nest dump...
TGAAGATCTTGGCACCCGTCGGGATCGAGATGATCATCGTCGTGATGCCGAAGAAGGTGTTCACGCTCGCGCCCGAGCCCATGGTGAAGAAGTGGTGCAGCCACACCAGGTACGACAGGATGGTGATGCAGACCGTGGCGTAGACCATCGAGGTGTAGCCGAACAGGCGCTTGCCGCAGAACGTGGCCACCACCTCGGAGAACACGCCGAAGGCGGGCAGCACGAGGATGTAGACCTCGGGGTGGCCCCAGATCCAGATCAGGTTCACGTACAGCATGGCGTTGCCGCCCAGGTCGTTCGTGAAGAAGTTGGTGCCGGCGTAGCGGTCCAGGCTCATGAGCACCAGCGCGGCCGTGAGTACGGGGAAGGTGGCCACGATGAGCGCGTTGGTGCACAGGGCCGTCCAGGTGAAGACGGGCATCTTCATGAGCTTCATGCCCGGCGCGCGCATCTTGATGATGGTGACGATCAGGTTGATGCCCGAGAGCGTGGTGCCCACCCCCGCGATCTGCAGGGACCAGATGTAGTAGTCGAGCCCCACGCCCGGATCCTGGTGGCCCAGGTTGGACAGCGCCAGCCAGCCGGAGGTGGAGAACTCGCCCACGAACAGCGAGAGCATCACCAGCACGGCGCCGGCCGTGGTCATCCAGAAGCTGAAGTTGTTGAGGAACGGGAACGATACGTCGCGCGCGCCGATCTGCAGCGGCACGAGGTAGTTCATCAGGCCCGTGACCAGCGGCATGGCCACGAAGAAGATCATGATCACGCCGTGCGCCGTGAAGATCTGGTCGTAGTGGTGCGGCGGCAGGTAGCCCAGGTTGTCGCCGAAGGCCATGGCCTGCTGCAGGCGCATCATGACCGCGTCGGAGAAGCCGCGCAGCAGCATCACGATGCCCAGGATCATGTACATGATGCCGATGCGCTTGTGGTCGATGCTGCACAGCCAGTCGCGCCACAGAGGGCCCCACAGGCGGAATTTTGTGATCGCGGCCAGCACCGCGAGGCCGCCCAGCGCCACGGCGATGAAGGTCCACAGCACGATGGGCTCGTGCACCATCGGTATGGAGTCCCAGGTCAGCCGGCCGAGGGCGAGCTGGGACAGGGAGAGGGGTTCGGACATGTCGGTTCTCTTCGGCTTATTGCGGGGTGGCGGGGTTAGGGGTGTCGCGTGCTTCCAGGGCCGCGACCACCTGCGCGGCGTTGCCCACGGTGCACACGTCCTGCGGCAGGTTCAGGCCCGCGCTTTTGAGGTAGGCCGCGCCGCCGTTGGCGTCGATGGCCATCATGTGGTGCATGCACATCTTTCCGTCCTCGACGCAGCGGTTGAGCACCTTGCCGTACAGGCCTTCCTCCACGGTGGAAAAGCGCTGCACGGGGTCGCGTTCGCTGGGCTGGGCCAGCTGCAGGTAGGCGGCGCGGGTGAGCGGCTTGCCCTCCTGCCGGGCCTTTTGTACCCACTCGGCGAAGCCGGCATCGGACAGGCCGTGGAACTTGAAGGTCATGCCCGAGAAGCCCGCGCCGCTGTAGTGCGAGGCCATGCCCTGGAACACGCCGGGCTTGTTGATCACAGCATTGAGCTCGGTCTGCATGCCGGGCATGGCGTAGATCATGCCGGCCAGGTCGGGCACGTAGAAGGCGTTCATGGTCGAGCTGGCCGTGAGCTTGAACAGGATGGGCCGGTCCACGGGCGCGGCGAGTTCGTTCACGGTGGCAATGCCCTGCTCGGGGTAGAAGAACAGCCACTTCCAGTCCATGGCCACCACCTGCACCTCCAGCGGCTTCACGTTGGCGGCCACGGGGCGGTTCGCGTCGATGCGGTCGAGCGGGCGGTAGGGGTCGAGCTTGTGGGTGCCGATCCAGGTGAGGGCGCCCAGCGCGATGATGATCATCAGCGGCACGGTCCAGATCACCAGCTCCAGCGTCGTGGAGTGGTGCCAGTCGGGGTCGTACTCGGCGTCGGCGTTGCCCTGGCGGTATTTCCAGGCGAACGCCAGCGTGAGCAGGATCACCGGCACGATGATGATCAGCATCAGCAGCGTGGCCGTGACGACCAGCTGGCCCTGCTGGGCGGCGACGTCGCCGGCCGGGTTGAGTACGACGGCCTTGCTGCAGCCGGCGAGGCCGGCCGTCAGGGCGGCCGCGGCAAGCCAGGCGGGCCTGCGGAGTTCCTGGATTTTGGACATGCTAGGGGAAACGCGAATGACGGAATCGGCCGAATGTAATACCGCTAGCGAATTTGTCGATTGGACATTTTGTCCAAGGTCAAAAGGGTCTTCCTGCGCGGTGCGCGGGGTGAGGTGCCTCAAGCAAGGGTGAAAAAGGCGCCGCGCGGGCTTGACAGCCAGGGCTTGCGCATAGTGAAAGCGTGCTTGCCCAGGGGGAGGGCTTGGGTGTAGAACGGGGGCGTGGCAGTCAAGATTTAAGGAGCATTTGAATGAACGTCCACGGTTCTGCAGCGCTGGCCATGCCAGGCTATGAAGGTGCGAGCTCGCTCGCACGGGCGAACACGCACGAAGACGTGACGCCCGGTGAAATCGCCGTGGGTGTGATCATCGGACGGTCTTCCGAGTACTTCGATTTCTTCGTATTCGGCATCGCGAGCGTTCTGGTCTTTCCGTCCTTCCTCTTCCCCTTCCTCTCGCGGCTGGACGGCACGCTGATGGCCTTCGCCGTCTTCGCCCTGGCCTTCGTCGCGCGGCCGCTGGGCACCGCCATCTCCATGGCCGTGCAGCGGGCCTGGGGGCGCGGCACCAAGCTCACCATCGCGCTGTTCCTGCTCGGCGCCTGCACGGCGGGCATGGCCTTCCTGCCGAGCTACGAGTCGGCGGGCATGGCGGCCATCGCCGCGCTCGTCATCCTGCGCTTCGGCCAGGGCCTGGCCCTGGGCGGCACCTGGGACGGCCTGCCGTCGCTGCTGGCCCTGGCCGCGCCGCCCGAGCGCCGCGGCTGGTACGCCATGATCGGCCAGCTCGGTGCGCCCGTGGGCTTCGTGCTGGCCGCGAGCCTGTTCGCCTACCTGTACAGCAGCCTGAGCCTGGAGGAGTTCCTGGAGTGGGGCTGGCGCTACCCGTTCTTCGTGGCCTTTGCCATCAACGTGGTGGCGCTGTTCGCGCGGCTGCGGCTGGTGGTGGGCCAGTCCTACGCCGAGCTGCTGCAGGAGCGCGAGCTGCAGCCCGTGGGCGTGGCGCGCGTGCTGGCCGACGAGGGCGGCAACGTGCTGCTCGGTGCCTTTGCGGCGCTGGCCAGCTTCGCGCTGTTCCACCTGGTGACGGTGTTCCCGCTGTCGTGGATCGTGATGTATTCCGAGCAGCCCGTCACCGAGGTGCTGGGCGTGCAGATCGTCGGGGCCTTCCTCGCGGCGGGCGGCATCATGGTCTCGGGCTGGCTGGCCGACCGCCTGGGGCGGCGCAACCTGCTGGGCTCCATGGCCGCGCTGATCGGCGTGTTCAGCCTCGCCGTGCCGTGGCTGCTGGGCTCGGGCCCGGTGGGCAACACCATGTTCCTGCTGGTGGGCTTCGTGCTGCTGGGGCTGTCGTACGGCCAGGCCTCGGGCACGGTAACGGCCAACTTCTCCACCCGCTACCGCTACACGGGCGCCGCGCTGTCGGCGGACCTGGCCTGGCTGATCGGCGCCGCGTTCGCGCCCCTGGTGGCGCTGGCCCTGTCCTCGCGCTTCGGGCTGGTGGCGGTGTCGCTGTACCTGCTCTCGGGCGTGGTGTGCACGCTGGGCGCGCTGCGCATCAACCGGCTGATCGAGCAGCGCTCGTAAACCGCGGCCTTTAAAAACGATAGCTGCCAGCGCGCTCCCCGTAAGGGTTTCATGCTCCTAACGCATGCAAACCCGCCAGGGGAGCGCGCTGGCAGCTCTCTTTTTTGAAGCGGCTTCGGATCAGTCCTGCGGCCTGAAGCCGATTTCGAGCGACGAGGGCACGCGGCCGTCCACGTCGCGCGGCAGGGTCTGGGTCTTGTCCAGTGCGCGCAGCACGGCGTCGTCCCAGGCCTTGTTGCCGCTGGACTGGAGGATGCGGCGGCCCACGATGGTGCCGTCCGGCGCGGCGCGCACCTCGACCACGGCACGCGGGTTGCCCGAGATCGCATCGGGGTAGACGATGTTGGGCTTGACCTTGGCGGCCACCTTGCCGCCATAGCTGCCCGAGGGGCCGGAGCTGCGCTGGGCCGTGCCCGTGGCGGTCTCGCCGCCCGTGGCGCCCGCCAGGCCCGCGATGCGGCGCATCTGCTCCTTGCGGAATTCCTCGGCGCGCTTGGCTTCGGCCTCGGCCTTGCGCTTGTCCTCGGCGAGCTTCTTCTGCTTTTCCTGCTCGGCCTTGGCGGCCTTGTCCCGTTCGGCCTTCTCGTGCTCGGCCTTTTCCTTTTGCTGCTGGGCCAGGCGCTCCTTCTTCTCCTGCTCCAGGCGTTCGCGGCGCTCTTCTTCCTTGCGTTCCTTCTCACGCTCCAGCTGCTGCTGTTTTTTCTTCTCTTCCTCGAGCTTCTTCTTCTGGCGCTCGATGGCGATGTCCGCCTCGTGCGTGTCGGGCTCGGCGCGGGGCGGGGGCGCGGGCGGCGGCGGAGCGGGCACGGGGGCCGGGGGCGGTGCGGGGGGCGGCGCTGGCGGGGGCGGAGGGGCCGCCTCGCGCGGCGCGGCCTGCTGGGGAATGGCGGACCACAGCTCGGCCTCCACGGCGGGCTGGTCGGCGCTGGTCTTCCACTTCACGCCCCAGGTCAGCGCGCCCAGCAACAGCACGTGCGCGAGCACCGCGAGCGAGATGGCGCGCATGCGGCCGGGCGGGCGGGGCGGGGCGAATTGGTCGCGGTCGTGGAGGGTCTGCATGCGTGCTTGCGTGGAGTCCGGAGGCTCCTCAGTGGTTCCCCTGCCGCACCGACAGGCCCACGCGCTGCACGCCGGCGCGCTGCAGGGCGTCCATGGCCTTCACGACGGTCTCGTAGGACACGGTCTTCTCGGCCGCGATGATCACGGCGGACTCGTCGGGCTGCGCCTTCTGCCAGCGCAGCGCCGCGTCGCCGATCTCGCGCGTGGACAGGGTGCGCTCGGCGTCCTGGGTCTTGAAGCGCAGCGAGCCGTCCTTGGCCACGATCACCGTGGCGAAGGCCTTGGGCTGGCTCTTGCTCTTGCCCACGCTGGGCACGTCGATGGCGCTGGGCGTGAGCATGGGTGCCGTCACCATGAAGATGATGAGCAGCACCAGCATCACGTCGATGAACGGCACCATGTTGATCTCGTTCATGGAGCGGCGGCGGCTGCCGGTGCGTGAGGCCATTGCGGGCATGGGGTGCTCCTTCAGTGGCCCGAGGGCGTGCCGGGGTGGGCGCCCAGGTTGCGCTGCAGGATGTTGGAGAACTCCTCGATGAAGGTCTCCTGGTGCGTGGCCACGCGGTCGATGTCGCGCGCGAAGCGGTTGTAGGCGATCACGGCCGGGATGGCGGCGAACAGGCCGATGGCCGTGGCCACCAGCGCCTCGGCGATGCCCGGGGCCACGGTGGCGAGCGTGATCTGCTCCATGCCCGCGAAGCCCGTGAAGGCGTGCATGATGCCCCACACCGTGCCGAACAGGCCCACGTAGGGGCTCACCGAGGCGACGGAGCCGAGGAAGGACAGGCTCGACTCGACCACGTCCATCTCGCGCTGGAAGCTCGCGCGCATGGCGCGGCGCGCGCCGTCGAGCAGGGTGCCGGGGTCGGTGATGCGGCGCTCGCGCAGCTTCTGGTACTCGCGCATGCCGCTGGCGAAGATGCGCTCCATGGGCCCGGCATGCTTGGCGTTCTGCGCGGCGCTCGCGTACAGGTCGTTGAGGCTGGTGCCGGACCAGAACTCGCGCTCGAACTCCTCGTTGAGCGACTTCACGCGCGCGAGCGCGAACAGTTTGCGGAAGATGGCGGCCCAGCTCGCGATCGAGACGCCCACCAGCAGCAGCATCACGAGCTGCACGACCCAGCTGGCGTGCAGCACGAGGTTGACGATGGACATGTCTTGGGAATTCATGGGAAGGGTTCCAGAAGGGAGTTCGGGATTCTTGCGGGGCGCATCGTGGCGCCGTCCACCCAGCCGATGCGCACCCGGCCTTCGCACAGCAGCGCGGGTGCGGTGCCCGGGTGCTCTGGTTTCAGGAGCGCTTGCTGCGCGATTGTCAAGGAGGAACGGCCTTTTTCATGCAAAGCTGCGGTAACAATGAGTTCATCGTCCAGCCGGGCGGGGCGGTGGTATTTGATCGCCGCATCCGCTACGACGAACATGCCGCCCGTTTGTTCCCGCAGCCGGTGCTGCGCGATCCCGAGCGAGCGCAGCCACTCGGTGCGCGCGCGCTCGAAGAACTTGAGGTAGTTGGCGTAGAACACGATGCCGCCGGCATCGGTGTCCTCCCAGTAGATGCGGATGGGGAACTGGAAGGTCATCGGCCGCGCGTCAACCAAGGAGGCGTTCGAGGCGCGCCACCGATTCCTGCAGTTGCGCCATCGAGTTGGCCGTGGAAAAGCGCAGGTAGCGCGCCGGGTCGTGCGTGCCGAAGTCGCGCCCCGGCGTGGCAGCCAGGTGGGCGCGGCGCATGAGCTCGTAGGCGAAGTCCCAGCTGCCCGTAACGCCCAGCCGCCGAGCGGCCTGCGTGCAATCGGCCCAGGCGTAGAAGGCGCCGTCGGGCACCACGGGCACGGTAAGGCCCAGGCGGTCGAGCGCGGGGATGAAGAAGTCGCGCCGGGCCTTGAACTCGGCGCGGCGGCGCTCGTACTCGGCGATGCTGTCCGGCTCGAAGCAGGCCAGCGCGGCATGCTGCGAGACGGTGCTGGCGCAGATGAACAGGTTCTGCGCCAGGCGCTCCACGGCGGGCACGAGGCGCTCGGGCACCACCATCCAGCCCAGCCGCCAGCCGGTCATGTTGAAGTACTTGCTGAAGCTGTTGATGCTGACGATGTCCTCGTCGATGACCAGGGCCGTCTGGCCGAAGGCGTCGTCGTAAGAGAGGCCCAGGTAGATCTCGTCGATCAGCGTGATGCCGCCGCGCGCCTTCACCACGCCGTGGATGCGGCGCAGCTCACCGGGCGCGATCGACGTGCCCGTGGGGTTGGAGGGCGAGGCCAGCAGCACGCCGCGCGTCTTCGGCCCCCAGGCTGCCTCGACCTTCGCGGCGCTGAGCTGGAAGCGCTCCTCGGCCGTGGTGGGGATCAGCACCGCCTGCCCCTCCGCCGCGCTCACGAAGTGGCGGTTGCAGGGGTAGCTCGGGTCGGGCATCAGGATCTCGTCGCCCGCGTCGATCAGCGCCAGGCAGGCCAGTTGCAGCGCGGCCGATGCCCCGGCCGTGACCACGATGCGCCGCGCGGGCACGTTGACGCCGAAGCGCGCGCCATACCAGCCGCTGATGCGCTCGCGCAAGGCGTCGAGCCCCAGCGCCTGCGTGTACTGCGTGGCGCCGCCCTGCACGGCGCGGGCGGCAGCTTCCTGCACCAGCGGGGGCGCGGTGAAGTCGGGTTCGCCGATGTTCAGGAAGATCATCGGCTCGCGGCTGCCCGCCACCTCGCGTGCCAGGGCCTGGGCGGCCTTGGCGACTTCCATCACGTAGAAGGGTTCGATGCGCTCGGCGCGCCGGGACAGCCTCATGCCTGCGGGGGCTGCTGTGGTTGCTGGGTGGCGTCGGCCGCCACTTCGGCCGCACGCAGCTTGGGCGCGAGGCCGCCGAGCACGGCGTTCACATACTTGTGGCCGTCGGTGCCGCCGAATTCCTTGGCGAGCTCGATGCACTCGTTGAGCACCACGCGCCAGGGCACGTCGGGGCAGCGCATGAATTCATACACGCCGATCCACATCACTGCGTGCTCGATGGGCGAGATCTCTCCGAGCTTGCGGTCGAGCTGGGGCGTGATGAGCGCGTCCATGTCCGCTTCGAGCTCGATGCAGCCGTGCAAGAGCGCGTCGTAGTGCGCGGAGTCGGCCTTGTGGAAGCCCGCGAGGTCGCGCGTGAAGAGGTCGATGGCGCCGGCCTCGTTGCGGCCCACGATGTGCTGGTACAGCGCCTGCAGCGCGAACTCTCGCGCGCGGCTGCGCGTGGACTTGGACGCGGCCTTGCGCGCGCCCGTGCTGGTGACGCCCTTGCGCGATTGGCGCGGTGGGCGCTTGGAGGAGGGGGAAGATTCGCTCATGCTCGGGTTCAGCCCAGTTCGTCCAGCAGGTTGGCCATTTCCACGGCCACGCGCGCGGCGTCGCGGCCCTTGTCGGTCTGGCGCGCCACGGCCTGCTCCAGGTTCTCGGTGGTGATGATGGCGTTGGCGATGGGCAACTGGTAATCGAGCGCCAGGCGCGTGACGCCCGCGCCCGACTCGTTGGCCACCAGCTCGAAGTGGTAGGTCTCGCCGCGGATGATGCAGCCCAGCGCCACGAGCGCGTCGTACTTGCCGCGCTCGGCCAGGGCCTGCAGCGCCACGGGCACCTCGAGCGCGCCGGGCACGAGCACGTGGTCGATGTGCTTTTCCTGCACGCCCAGCGCGATCAGCTCCGCGCGGCAGGCGGCGGCGAGGGCGTTGGTGATGCTTTCGTTGAAGCGGGCCTGGACGATGCCGATGTGCAGCTTGTGGCCGTCCTGCTTGTCCGCCGTTCCTTTTTCTGCGCCAAACATGCTTATTCCTTGGGGATGTATCCGGTGATCTCGAGCCCGTAGCCTGCCATGCTGGGCAGGCGGCGCGGCTGGCCCATGAGCTGCATCTTGTGCACGCCCACTTCGCGCAGGATCTGCGCGCCCACGCCGTAGGTGCGCAGGTCCATGCGGCCGCGCTCGGGCGCCTGGGCCGCGCGGGCGCTGCCCTCGAACTGGGCCAGCAGCTGCTCGGCCGATTCGCCGCAGTTGAGCAGCACGGCCACGCCCTTGCCCTGGCGGGCGATGTACTGCAGGCTGGTGTCCAGGCCCCAGGAGTGCATGGAGCGGTTGACCTCGAGCGCGTCGAGCACCGAGAGCGGCTCGTGCACGCGCACGGGCACCGCGTCGTCGGCGCTCCAGGCGCCGCGCACCAGGGCCAGGTGCACGCTGCCGCTGGGCGCGTCCTTGAACGCATGGGCGGTGAATTCGCCGAAAGCCGTATGGAGCGTGCGGCTGCCCACCTTTTGCACCAGCGATTCGGTGCGGCTGCGGTATTCGATCAGGTCGGCGATGGTGCCGATCTTGATGCCGTGCTCGGCCGCGAAGAGCTGCAGGTCGGGCAGGCGGGCCATGGTGCCGTCGTCCTTCATCACCTCGCAGATCACGGCGGCGGGGCTGCAGCCGGCCATGGCGGCGAGGTCGCAGCCGGCCTCGGTGTGGCCCGCGCGCATGAGCACGCCGCCGTCCACGGCCTGCAGCGGGAAGATGTGGCCGGGCTGCACCAGGTCGGCGGCGGTGGCGCCGGGCGCCACGGCGGCCTGCACGGTGCGCGCGCGGTCGGCGGCCGAGATGCCGGTGGTCACGCCCTCGGCGGCCTCGATCGAGACGGTGAAGGCCGTGCCCATCTTGGTGCCGTTGCGCGCCACCATGGGCGGCAGGCGCAGGCGCTCGCAGCATTCGCGCGTGAGCGTCAGGCAGACCAGGCCGCGGCCGAAGCGGGCCATGAAGTTGATGGCCTCGGGCGTGACGTGGTCGGCGGCCAGGACGAGGTCGCCCTCGTTCTCGCGGTCTTCTTCATCGACCAGGATGACGATGCGCCCGGCGCGCATCTCGGCCACGATGTCTTCCACGGGGGAGATGGGGGCTGGGGGGTGTGTCATGGGGGGAGTTTCGTGCGCCCGGCGTGGGGCGGAAAGAGGGCGGATTTTACCTAGGGATGCTCTTCACGAATCGTCGCGCCGTGTGCATCTGCGGGCTCGGGCGGTCTGCGGCGTTGAAAATGCTCGCAATAGCTGCGGCTATTGCTGCGCTTTTCGCCTTGCATCCCATCCCGATCCGCAGCGCACACTTTCCGCTCGATTCGTGAGGATCATCCCTGGCTTACCAGTACAACGGCCCTTCGAGCACCACGTCCGACTCGGGGTAGGCGACGCAGGGCAGCACGCAGCCCTCGGCCTGCTCCTCGGTGGTGATGCCGGGCCACTCGACCTCGTAGCGCACGGTGCCCGCGCTCATGCGGCCGATGCAGGTGCGGCAGGTGCCGTTGCGGCAGGAGCTGGGCCAGTCGGCGCCGCCCTGCTCCAGCGAGGCGAGCAGGGGCTGGTCGGCCCAGGCGTCGCACTGCAGGTCCTTGTAGTGGGCGGTGTACAGCGGCGGGGTGAGGGGGGAATCCATGGTTTTTTAGTAAAATCAGCCTCTAACCCAATAGGGGCGGGCGCAAGCAGCTATGAAAAAATGAGTTTCAGGGGCGCCGGTGCGCTGCTGAAAATTTGGGCAGCGCAGGCCGTTGCCTTGCAAATCAAGCACTTGCGCTGCCTATACAGGACTTGTCCAAACTTATCCACACGATTGTCCCGCATCCGCTGGGAAAACCGGGTGCCGCGCTGCACAAAAAACCGGCAGGCTAGCGATTGTCCTTGCGAATCAAGCACTTGTGCGCGCCATACAGGACTTGCCAAAACTTATCCACACGCTTGTCCAGTATGGGCTGGGATAAAACCCGTTCAGAATGCCCTGCATGACTGCCACCCCACCCCCCGGCACATCCGCTGACTACTCGCAGGGCACGGCCTACGTGCGCGGCGCCTACGTGCCCATCGGCGAGGCCGCCATCCCGATCACCGACTGGGGCTTTCTGCGCTCCGACGCGGCCTACGACGTGGTCACGGTGTGGGACGGCGCCTTCTTCCGGCTCGATGCGCACCTGGAGCGCTTCTTCGCGAGCTGCGCGCGCTTCCGGCTCGACCCGGGCCTGTCGGCGGATCAGATCACCGGGGTGCTGGAGCGCTGCGTGCGCCTGTCGGGCCTGCGCAGCTCCTACGTGGAGATGGTCGCCACGCGCGGCCAGCCGCCCTGGGGCTCGCGCGATCCGCGCCAGGCCGTGAACCAGTTCTACGCCTTCGCCGTGCCCTACGTGTGGATCGCCAACGCCGAACAGCGCGAGCGCGGCCTGAACCTCGTGGTGAGCGGCGTGCAGCGCATTCCCGCGCACAGCGTGGATCCGCGCGCCAAGAACTACCACTGGAACGACCTGACCATGGGCCTGCTGGGCGCGCTCGACGCGGGCGGCGACACCGTGGTGCTCAGCGACGGCGCGGGCAACGTGGTCGAGGGGCCGGGCTTCAACGTGTTCTGCGTGAACGCGCAGGGCGTGCTGGTCACCCCGGCCGAAGGCGTGCTCGAAGGCATCACGCGGCGCACCGTGCTCGAGATGGCCCAGGCGCAGGGCCTGCCCTGCGAACTGCGCGCGCTGCCCGCGGCCGAGCTGCGCGGCGCGCGCGAGGTGTTCCTCTCCACCTCGGGCGGCGGCGTGCTGCCCGTCACGCGCGTGGACGGCGCGCCCGTGGGGGAGGGCGCCGTGGGGCCCGTCACCCAGGGCCTGGTGCGCATGTACTGGGACTGGCACCGCGACGCGCGTTTCACCCGAGCCGTGGACTATGGCGGCTGAGCCAGTCACCTGCGCTACGCGGCGGCCCTGCGCCACGCGCTAGAGTGCGCGGCATTTCCCTGTTTCAGCAAAGGTATTGCACATGACAACCATCGACTTCCAGGGCCGCGTGGCCATCGTGACGGGCGCGGGCGGCGGCCTGGGCCGCCAGCATGCGCTGGCGCTCGCGGCGCGCGGCGCCAAGGTGCTCGTCAACGACCTGGGCGGCGCGGTGGACGGCAGCGGCGGCTCCGTGTCGGCAGCCCAGGCCGTGGTCGATGAGATCCGCGCCGCGGGCGGCGAGGCGCTGGCCAACGGCGCATCGGTGACCGACTTCGCGGCCGTGCAGGCCATGGTGCAGCAGGCCGTCGATGCCTGGGGCCGCGTGGACGTGCTTGTGAACAACGCGGGCATCCTGCGCGACAAGTCCTTCGCCAAGATGGACATGGCCGACTTCGCCCTGGTGGTGCAGGTCCACCTCATGGGCGCGGCCCACTGCTGCAAGGCCGTGTGGCCGCACATGGTGGCCCGGAACTACGGCCGCATCGTGATGACCACCTCGTCCACGGGCCTGTACGGCAACTTCGGCCAGGCCAACTACGGCGCGGCCAAGCTCGCGCAGGTGGGACTGATGCAGACCCTGGCGATCGAGGGCGCCAAGTACGGCATCCACGTGAACGCGCTCGCCCCCACGGCCGCCACGCGCATGACCGAGGGCCTGATGCCCGAGGAAGTGCTCGCCGCCCTCAAGCCCGAGGCCGTGGTGCCCGCCATGCTGGTGCTGGCGCACGAGAGCGCGCCCACGCGCACCGTGCTGTGCGCGGGCGCGGGCACCTTCGAGGCTGCGCACATCACGCTGACCCAGGGCATCCACCTGGGGCTGGGCGCCAGCGTGCCCGAGCAGCTCGCCGCGCGCCTGGCCGAGGTGACCGACCGCACGGGCGAGCAGGTGCCGCAAAGCGGCGCCGCGCAGGGCACGAACGAGGTGGGCAAGGCGCTGGCCGCGCGGCGCTGAGCGCTATACAACAAAAGGCGGTACCCGCACTGCGCCGGGCCGCAGTGCCCTGGCAGACCGGCCGGGTTGACCCGGTGTCAGGCAGCCCGGGCCGTGGCATGCTAAGTTCCGGCCCCACAAAGATGGATCGGTACTGAACACATGACCACACTGCACGAGCGCATCGCCGCGCAAGACCCCGAGCGCCTGGCGGGCATCCGCCGCGGCATCGAGAAAGAGGGCCTGCGCGTGCTGCCCACGGGCGGCCTGGCCCTCACGCCGCATCCGCTGGCCCTCGGCGCGGCGCTGACGCACCCGCACATCACCACCGACTACAGCGAATCGCAGATCGAGCTCATCACGGGCGCGCCGCTCGCCGTGGAGGACTGCTTGGGCGAGCTCACCGAGATCCACCAGTACGTGCTGCGCACCCTGGTCCAGGCGGGCGGCGAGATGCTCTGGGTGTCGAGCATGCCCTGCGGCCTGCCCACGGACGAGACCATCCCCATCGGCCGCTACGGCAACTCGCACGTGGGCCGCGCCAAGAGCATCTACCGCATGGGGCTGGCGCACCGCTACGGGCGGCGCATGCAGACCATCTCGGGCATCCATTACAACTGGTCGATGCCCGGCGTGACGAGCGAGGCGTATTTCGCTCTCATCCGCAACTTCCGCCGCCACGCCTTCGTGCTGCTGTACCTGTTCGGCGCCTCACCTGCGCTGTGCCCGTGCTTTGTGGCCGGGCGCCAGCACGGCCTGCAGCCCATGGGCGAAGGGGGCCAGGCGCTGTACCTGCCGCACGCCACCTCGCTGCGCATGGGCCGCCTGGGTTACCAGAGCGACGCGCAGGCCAGCCTGAACGTGAGCTACAACGGCCTGGAGGGCTACGCCAACTCGCTCTACGACGCGCTCACGCGGCCGTACCCGGCCTACGAGGCCGTGGGCGTGCGCAACCCGGGCGGCGACTACAACCAGCTCGGCACCAGCCTGCTGCAGATCGAGAACGAGTTCTACGGCACCATCCGCCCCAAGCGCACCGTGCGCTCCGGCGAGCGCCCGCTGCACGCGCTGCGCGAGCGCGGCGTGGAGTACGTGGAGGTGCGCCTCATGGACCTGGACCCGTTCGTGCCCGTGGGCATCACGGCATCCACCATGCGCCTGCTCGACGTGTTCCTGCTGCACTGCCTGCTCTCCGACAGCCCGCCCGATACGCCCGAAGAGATCGCCGAGCTCAAGCACAACCAGCACCAGACCGCCGAGCGCGGCCGCGAGCCGGGCCTGGCCCTGCTGCGCCGCGGCGAGCGGGTGCCGCTGGCCGGCTGGGCCGGTGAGGTGTTGCAGGCGTGCGCCCCCATCGCTGCAGCGCTGGACGCCACGCACGGCACGCAGGACTACAGCGCCGCGCTGCGCGACGCACAGGCCACGCTGCACGATGCCTCGCGCGCCCCGTCGGCGCGCGTGCTCGCCGCCATGGCGCAGCAGCACGGCAGCAACTTCGAGGCCTTCACGCGCGCCCAGTCGTCCGCAGCGCGCGACCACCTGCTCGCGCTGCCCTGGAGCGCCGCGCAGCAGGCGCGCTACGAGGCGATGGCCGAGGAGTCGCTGGCCGCGCAAAAGGCCATCGAGGCGGCCGATACCCTGCCGTTCGAGACCTGGCGCCAGCAGTACATGGCGCCCCAGAACCTGGGCTGAACGGCCCGCCCGCCATGCAAGGCACCGCCGCCACCCGCCTGCGCGCTGCCCTGCGGGTCGCGCTGAGCCACTACGTCGCCAGCGGCCTGTCGGTGGCCTTCGGGCTGCTGCTGATCTCGGCGGGAGTGCACCTGTGGCTCGGCGCCGCCGCGGCCGGGGCGGCGGCCGTGGGGGTGATCGTGGCGATCCCGCCCGACATGCCTGCGCCCCGGCGCGGCAAGTTCTGGCACATGCTGCCCGCGCCGCTGCTGGGCCTGCCGCTGTTCTTCGCCGTGCAGCGGCTGCACGACGCGCCCTGGGGCCTGGGCCTGCTGCTCGTGCCCGCCACGTTCCTCGCGTTCCTGGCCATGGGCTGGGGCAAGCGCGGCGCGCCCGTCGCCATCTCGGCCATGTTCGCGCTCATCTTCTCGATGGCCGTGCCCGCGCCGCAGGGGGCCGAGGGCTGGCACGCTGCGCTCGCCAGCACGCTGTACTTCGGGCTGGGGGCGCTGCTGTACCTGCCCTACGCGGTGCTGGCCAACCTGGCGCTCAACGCGCGCTACCGCGTGCAGCTCATCGCCGACGTGCTGCTCGCGCTCGCGGCGCTCATGCGGCTGCAGGCGCGCCAGTTCACCCCGGTGCGGCCCAGCCAGCCCGTTGGCGCGCTCACCAGTACGCTGCTGAGCCGCCACGCCGCGCTGGCCGACCAGATGCAGGCCGCGCGCGACATCGTGCTCGAATCGCCGCGCACCCCGCGCCGCCAGCGGCTCGCGGGCATGCTGCTGCTCGCGCTGGAGGTGCGCGACCACCTGCTGGCCTGCGAGCTGGACCTGGACGCGCTGCGCGCCCAGCCCGGCCAGGCCGGCGCGCTCGCGCGCCAGCAGGCCGTGCTGCAGGCCCTGGCCGGCGAGGTGGAGGAGCTGGCCGATGCGCTGCTGCTCGGGCGCCGGCCCGCCACCTTCGAGAGCCTGCTGCCGCGCCTGGACGTGGCGGTGGACGAGAGCGCCCCCGGCTTCACGCCAGACCGGCTGGCGCGCGGGCTGTCGCACCGCATCGGCCACATCCACGACGAGGTGCGCCGCCTCGCGGCCCTGGCGCGCGACGAGGGCACGCCCGACCTGGCCGTGGTGCGCGCGAGCTGGCAGATGTTCGTGAGCCCCGCAGGCTGGGGCTGGAAGCCCTTCTGGGGCCTGTGGCGCTGGCGCGCTGCGCCGCTGCGCCACGCCATGCGCGCGGCGCTCGCCATCGCCGCGGGCTATGCCGTCTCGCGGCTGCTGCCCTGGGGCACGCATGCGTACTGGATTTTGCTGACCATCGTGGTGGTGCTGCGCGGCAGCGTGGCGCAGACGCTGGAGCGGCGCAACGCGCGCGTGGCGGGCACGCTGCTGGGCTGCGTGCTGGCCACGGCCGTGCTGGCGGCCCATCCGTCGCCGTTCGCGCTGATCGTGTGCGTCACGCTGGCCCAGGCCATGGCGCACGGCTTCGCCCTGCGGCGCTACCTCGTCACGGCCGTGGCCGCCACGGTGCTGGGGCTGGTGCAGGCGCACATGCTCCACGGCGAGAGCAGCACGGCCTTCGCGCTGTTCGAGCGCCTGGCCGACACGCTGATCGGCGCGGGCATCGCCTGGGCGTTCGCCTACGTGCTGCCTTCGTGGGAGCGGCACCAGATCCCCGCGCTGGTGGCGCGCACGCTCGCGGCCCAGGCCCGCCACGCGCGCGAGGCGCTGGGGCTGGCGCAGCTGCAGGCCGTGGACAACGCCCCCGAGCTGGCCTGGCGCCTGGCCCGGCGCGAGGCCTACGACAGCCTCTCGGCCCTGGTGCAGGCCACCGCCCGCGCCTGGAAGGAGCCGCGCGCCGTGCGCCCGCCGCTCGAACCGCTGGAGCGCATGCAGGCCCACTGCTACCAGCTGCTGGCCCAGCTCACGGCCATCAAGACCCTGCTGTTGCTGCGCCGCGGGCACCTGCAGGCCGATCGGCTGCAGCAGCCGCTGCAGGCCGCGGCGCAGCGCATCGAAGCCATCCTGACCGGCAGCGAGCCCCCGCAGGCGGCCCCGCCCGACGACGGCGCGGCGCCTGGCCCCGAGCCGCTGCCGCCGCTGGTGGAGAGCGACCTCACGCCCTGGCTGCTGCGCCGCCTGCGGCTGGCCGAGGGGCTGGCGCTGCAGTTGCGCGCCGAGTCCGCGCGCGTTCTCACTCCTGAATAGATAGCTGCTTGCGCATGACTGGCGGGCGCTGCAGGCCAAAAAGGCTTGGAATTCAATCGCCCAGTTGCAGCAGCGCTTCCTGGCACCAGTACTCGGCCGCGGCGTAGAAGCCCTCCCACACGCAGCCGTTGCAGCCGCGCCCGCAGCACGTGGCGGGCTCGGGCGGGGGCGGGCGCAGCGCGAGCGCGGCGGCCTGGGCGCGCGCCTGCAGCGCGGCGAACCGGGCGCGGGCGCTGGCGAGGTCCGTCACCGCCGGCGCTGCCACAGCGCCCGTGCGATGAATGCGCCGCCCAGCACCAGCGCGAACCAGCCCACGAGCGCGGCCTGGCGCATCAGCTCCTGCACGCTGGGCGAGCGTGCGAGCAGCGGCGCCAGCAGGATCACGGCGCCGATCAGCGCGCACAGCACGCCCTTGAACAGCATTTCGGAGTTTTGTCGGGAAGCGGAGGGCATGGGCGCGATTATCCTAGGGATGCTTTGCACGAATCGAGTGGATGCGAGGTAGTGCGGATCGGGATGGGATGCAAGGCGCAAACCGCAGCCATAGCCGTAGCTATGGCGAGGATTTGCAACGCCGCAGACCGCCCGAGTCCGCGCTATCGCGCGCCGCTCTGATTCGTGCAAAGCATCCCTAACGCCCTTCCAAGAACGAAAAAGCCCCATCCATGGCCATCCAGTGGTTCCCCGGTCACATGCACCTCACGCGCAAGGCGATCGCCGAGCGCATCAAAGACATCGACGTGGTGATCGAGGTGCTGGATGCGCGCCTGCCCGGCTCCAGCGCCAACCCGCTGCTGTCCGAGCTCACCAGCCACCGCCCCACGGTGAAGGTGCTCAACAAGCAGGACCTGGCCGACCCCGCCCGCACCGAGGCCTGGCTGGCCTGGTACAACGCGCGCGCCGGCACGCGCGCCGTGGCGCTCGACGCCTCGGAGCGCGCGCCCGCCCAGCGCCTGATCGAGGCCTGCCGCTTTCTCGCGCCCGAGCGGCGGGGGCTGGCCAAGCCCATGCGCGTGCTGATTTGCGGCGTGCCGAACGTGGGCAAGTCCACCCTCATCAACACCCTCACGGGCCGCACGCAGGCCAAGACGGGCGACGAGGCGGGCGTGACCAAGCTGGAGCAGCGCATCGTGCTCGAGGACGGCTTCTACCTGTGGGACACACCGGGCATGCTCTGGCCGCGCATCATCGTGCCCCAGAGCGGCTACAACCTCGCCGCCAGCGGCGCCGTGGGCCGCAATGCGTACGACGAGGACCTGGTGGCGCTCGAGCTGCTGGGCTACCTGCAGCGCCACTACGCGGCGGAGCTGAACGCGCGCTACAAGCTAGGCTTGGCGCCAGAGGCCATCGCCGCGCTGCACGACGACGCGCTGCTCGAAGCCATTGGCCGAAAGCGCGGCGCCATGATGGGCGGCGGCCGCGTGAACCTGCAGAAGGCGGCGGAACTCATCATCACCGACCTGCGCTCGGGCGCCCTGGGCCGCGTGAGCCTGGAGATGCCCGGGGAGTTCGAGGCCTGGCTGGCCGAAGGCCGCCAGCGGGACGCGGAGCGCGCCGCGCGCAAGGCCGACCTGGCCGAAAAGCGCGGCAAGGGCCGGCGCCCCCCGCCGCCGCGCTGACACGCCGGGGCGGCGGCGCTACGATGGGGCACCACTTTGCCCGCCCCCCCATCCGATGACCGATGTTGCCCTGCCAGCATCCGCCTTGCACGGAGATGCGACCGCCCAGCGCCTGGTGCGGATAGGCGCGTGGGCGGTCTGCATCGCGGGCTGCGCCATCGCCGCGATGATGCTGGCCGAGGCGCCCGTGCGCTGGTCGCACGTGGTCATCAACCTGTGCGCGGGGCTGGCGGGCGGCGCATCGCTGCTGCTGGCGCGCGGGCGGCGCTGGCACCGGGCCGCGCAGGTGCTCGTGTGGTGCGTGTGGGCCACCACGTCGCTGGCGGCGGCGGTCAACGGCGGCATCCACAGCCCCAACGTGCTGAGCTACCCCGTGCTCATCATCTTCGCGGGCTGGCTGCTGGGCATACGGGCCACGCTGTGGATCGCGGGGGCCACGGGGGCGCTGTTCCTGGGCTTCGTCTGGGGCGATGCGCGGGGCTGGATCCCCACGGCGGACTACGGCAGCCGGGCGGCCTACCTGGTCTACTACGGCACGGTGCTGATGCTGACGACGATGGTCACCCTGCTGTCGCGGCGCAGCTACCGGCGCCGCGTGGCCGAGGCTTACCGCGCGGCGTATTTCGACCCGCTCACGGGCCTGCGCAACCGCAATGCGCTCATGCACCGGCTCGAAGACCTGCAGGACAGCCCGGGCCCCATCCATGCGCTGCATGCGCTGGTGCTGCTCGACCTCGACCGCTTCGCCACCTTCAACCACGCGCGCAGCAACGACCTGGGCGACCGCCTGCTGCGTGCCGTGGCGCAGCGCCTGCAAGGCCTGCTGCCCGGCGATGCCCTGCTGGTGCGCGTGGCGGGTGACGAGTTCGCCGTGGTGCTGCACGGCCTGGGGGCGGATGCCGCGCGCGCCGGCCGGGAGGCGCTGGCCTGTGCCGACACGGTGCTGCAGGGCCTGTGCCAGCCCCTGGCCATAGGCGGGGAGGGCGAGGTGCGCCTGACCGCCAGCGCGGGCATCGCGCTCCACCCCCAGCACGGCGCTCCGGGCGTGCCCGGCGGTGGCGTGGACGAAACCCTGCGCCGCGCGGGCACGGCGCTGCGCCGGGCCAAGGAGCAGGGCGGCGGCCGCGCGGCCTTCTTCGAGCAGGGCATGGCCCAGGCGGCGGAGCAGCGCTTTCGCATCGAGCGCGAACTGCGCCAGGCCATCCAGGCGGGCGAGCTGCGCCTGTACCTGCAATCGCAGGTCGACCGCGAGGGCCGCGTGACCGGGGCCGAGACGCTGGTGCGCTGGCAGCACCCGCAGCGGGGGCTGGTGCTGCCCGCCGCGTTCATCCCCGTGGCCGAGGAGTCCGACCTCATCGTGGCGCTGGGCGACTGGGTGCTCGCTCGCGCCTGCGCGCTGCTCGCGGCGCCCGGGTGGCGCGCGCGGGGGCTCTCGCTGTCGGTCAACGTGAGCGCGCGCCAGTTCCGTGACACGGGCTTCGTGCCCCGGCTGCAGGCGCTGCTGGCGCAGACCGGCGCCGACCCCGCGCGGCTCACGCTCGAGGTGACCGAGGGGCTGGTGATGGACGACTTCGACGACGCCGTGGCCAAGATGCACGCCCTGGGGGCGCTGGGCGTGGCGTTCGCGCTCGACGACTTCGGCACGGGCTACTCCTCGCTCGCCTACCTCAAGCGCTTGCCCATCCACGAGCTCAAGATCGACAAATCCTTCGTGCAGGACGTGCTGCACGACGGCAGCGATGCCGCGCTGGTCGAGGCCATCCTGCGCGTGGCCGACCGCTTCGGCCTGCGCGTGGTGGCCGAAGGGGTGGAGACCGAGGCCCAGGCGGGCTTCCTGGCGGAGCGCGCGCCGCACATCCTCTACCAGGGCTATTTGTTCGGCAGGCCGCTGCCGCAGGAGGAATGGCTGGCCGCCGCCATGGCTTGAGCGGGGGCTACCAGCGCAGGGGCTCCTCCCCGTTCCAGAAAATCCAGCGCCAGCGTTCCTCATAGGGCGAGGTGCCAGGGGCGGCCACTTCCTGCCGCTGCAAGCCCACCACATAGCCGTTGTCCGTGCCCGCCGCGAGCAGGCTCCCGTCCGGGCTTGCATCCACCGCCGTCACGGCGCCGCCCACGGAGTGGTGCCACAGTTTCTGCGCCAGCGGCCCCCTGGCTTCCAGGTCGCCGCTGGCATGGCCCACGACGGTGGTGCCGCCCGGCAGCGCGGCCCAGGCGTGGCGGGTGGCGGCCTCCGGCGCTGACAAGGGCTGCACGCCGCCCGGGTGCAGCAGGTAGATGCCCGTGGCATTGCGCAGCAGCACGCGCTGGCCACCGCCGCACGGGATGAGCTGGCCGCAGCCCTGCGTGCCGGTCCAGGCGAAGCGGGTGATGGTGGGCCCTTCGAGCGTGCGGCGCGTGCTGATTTCGCCGCCCTCGCACAGCGCCCAGCAGCGCCCGCCGGGCGAGCGGCCCGCGCCGCGCAAGCGGGGCAGGGGGCTGTGCCGCAGGCCGTTGAGCAGCAGCCATTGGCCCCCCACGCATGCCAGCACCCGCTCTGCATCGAGCAGGAACACCGCGCTCACGCACTGGCCCGCCGCGCGTGCCTGGGCCTGCAGCGCCTGCGGCGCAAAGGCGAAGCGCTCGCGCAAGCGGCGCGAGAGCCCGGGGTCGTGGCTGCGGTGCACCGCGCGGGCGAGCTGGAGCACGGCGGCGGCGTCGCCCGCATTGCCCGCCACGCCGTCCGGCCCCTCCTTTTGTGGCTGCCAGCGGGCCGACAAGGCCATCAGCTCGGAGCCGAACACTGCCTCGTCGGGCAGCGCATCGGGCACGGGGGAGCGCACCTGCAGCCGTGCCAGGGCCCGGGCGCGCTCGGCGTCGGCGTGTTCCGTGCGGCGCCGGGTCTCGCGCTCGTGCAGGCGCTGCTCCATGGCGCCGAACATGCGCGCCAGGCGCAGCAGGTGCGTGGCCGAATGGGGCGGCAGTGGTGCCCGGGCCTGGTCCTGGCGCTGGGCCGCGCTGATGCGCAGGTGGGTGGAGTCCGGTTCGAGCAGGTAGCTGGCGAGGTGGTTGTCTTCGGCGTCGGCGGGGCCGTTTTCCCAGCCGAGCTTGAGCGCCAGCGGGGCGCCGTGGCGGCCTCGTCGATCCTGTTGCGCGGGCTGGCGCACGCCCACCCACACGCCATCCTCCCAGAAGCCGTTGCGCTCGCTGTCGTGCCAGTCGTTGTACTCGCCGGTGAACACGGGCAGGCGGGCCAGGGCCTGCACGCGCCCGGGCGTGAGGCTGCGCTGCAGCCAGCCCCAGAGCGGGTGGCCCGCGCGCACCTGGGCGGTGCCCTCGCCGGCGTGGGTGCGCACGGCCTGCCACGCGGCGTGGGCGGCGGTGCGGGCGTCCAAGGGGGCCGCTTCGTCGAGCGGGTGCCATTCCTCAGCCTTCTCGGCCTTCCCGGCTTTCCTGGTGCCCTCGCCATCCTCGGCAGGGTGGCGGCGCCACAGCAGCGTGAGTTCGTCCTCCAGCGGCGTATCGCACAGGCCCAGCCGCGCGGCGATGCGGCCCCACAGGCCGCCCGGGCGTTCGATCTGGGCGGCCTCGAAGTAGAAGTCCCAGCGGCGCCAGACGGTGATGAAGACGCTGTCCTCGCGCCGGTCGCCCTCGGCATCCACATGGCGGCGGCACAGGGCGTAGTCGGTGTCGCCGAACCAGTCCTGCAGGCGGTGGGCGCGGCGCGCGATCAGCGGGCCGTGCACCAGGGCGCGGATGGCGGCGATGTTGACGATGTCGGCGATGGCGGTGCCCGGCTCCGGCGCGTGCGGCAGCAGGCCGGGCACCGCATCGGGTGCGCGCAGCAGCGCCTCGCCCGCGCGCGCCAGGGCGCACAGTGCATCGCGCCGCAGCAGGCTCTGCGGCCCGCCCTCGCTGCCGGACAGGCCGTGGACGCCCTCGGCGCGCACCTGAGCGGCCAGCGCTTCGGCCAGGTAGCCCGTGGGGTCGGCGCCGTGGTCCAGCAGCCAGGGCACGCCGGCCGGGCCCCGCCAGCGCGCCGCGTAGCCGCCGCTGAACAAGGCCCAGCGCGCGGCCAGGGCGCCGCCGACGTGCAACCGCCCGTGGGCGCCGTCGCCCCACAGCATCTCCTGCACCCGTAGCGCGCCCGCTACGGCGACGAGCCCGGGGCCGAGCAAGGCCTGGCGCGCGTGCAGCGCGCCGCCCACGAGCAGGTGGGCGTTGCAAGGGGCGTTGCTGCCGCCATGCTCCGATGCGAGCAGCGCGCCTTCGATGTGCAGGTCGCCCTCCACATAGAGCAGCCAGGCGCCCAGTTCATCGAGTGCGAGCAGCGGCAGCGCCAAGTCGCCCTGGTGCCAGAGCACGGGGGTGCCGGGGTCTTGCCCATCCAGTGCCAGCGCTTTGCGCCACGCGGCGGGCAGGCGGCTGGCCAGGTCGGCAAGCCGGGTTGGGGTCATGGGGCGAAGACCGGCTCGCAGCGCACCTCGGTCTTGACCGAGTTGGCGATGAAGCATTCCTCGTGCGCGCGGTGGTGCAGCGCCTCGACCTGCGCGCGCGTGGGCTGCGGCGTGCCCGAGAACGCCGCCTCGGGCCGCAGCGTGACCACGGTCATCGCCATGCGGCCGCTGGCGTCGCGCGCCATCGTGCCCTCGGCCTGGTCGCGGTAGCGGTCCACGCAAAAGCCCTGCTGCGCCGCGAGCGACAGGAACCACAGCATGTGGCAGCTCGACAGCGAGGCGACGAAGGCCTCCTCGGGGTCTACGGCGGCCGCGTCGGACCAGGGCAGGGGCACCACGTGGGGCGACGACGAGCCGGGCACTTCGGCCCCGCCGTCGAAGCGCAGCACATGGCGGCGGCTGTAGCGGTTGTCGAGAAAGCGTTGCTCCGCGCGCTCCCAGAGCACTTCGGCGGTGTAGTGGTGGGCCATGGCCCGGATTATCGGCCCGCGCCCGGCTGCCGGGAGAGGGAGGTTACTGCCGCTCGTGCCGCACGATGTAGAGCCCGCACCCCATCACGATCGCCCCGCCCAGCAGCGTGCTCCAGCCGGGCACCGCCTGCCACAGCACCCAGTCCAGCCCCATCCCCCAGGCCAGCGCCGTGTACTCGAACGGCGCCACGGCGCTGGCCTGCCCGTGCCGGAATGCCTCGGTGATGGCGAGCTGCCCGCAAAAGCCCGAGACGGCCAGCCCCGCCACCAGCGGCCAGTGGCCGCTGTGCACCGCCACCCACTGGGGCCAGGCGAGCGCGCCGCCGCCCAGGGCCAGCAGGGCGGTGGTCCAGAAGACGAGGCTGGCGCTGGCGTCCGTGCGCGTGAGCACGCGGCCCGTGAGGGCCGAGAGGGCGTAGCACATCGCCGAGCCGAGCACGGCCAGCGCCCCCCACGACAGGAATGCCCCCTGCTGCGGCCGCAGCGCCACCACCACGCCCGCGAGGCCCACGCCGATGGCGATCCAGTGCGCGCGCAGCACGCGCTCGCCGAGCACGGGGCCCGAGAGGGCCGTGATCAGCAGCGGCGCGATGAAGAAGACGGTGTAGGCCTCGGACAGGCCCAGCCCGCGCAGCCCGATCGAGAACAGGCTCAGCATGGCGATGTTGAGCGCCCCGCGCAGCAGGTGCAGCGGCCAGCGCACGCGCACCAGCGCCGACCCTTCGCGCCGCCACAGCACGTAGGCCACGGCCAGCGGCAGCGCCGAGAGCCCGCGCAGCGCGGCGACCTGGAGAGCGGGATAGTGCGGCGCCAGCGACTTGATGAGCGCGTCCATGACCGCGAAGGCGCCCACGGCCGCCACCATGGCGGTGATGCCGCGCAGGTTCTGCGCGCGTGCGGCGGCGCCCGGCGGGGGGCTGGCGGTTTCCGCCAGGGGTTCGGGGACGGCTTGCGCGATGGCGGCAAGCGCTACATCGGGGTCGTGCTGGAACAAGGAAGGCTCCGGGCAGGGGAAGGGGGCGCTGACTCTAGCTGTTTCGTGCGCGCGGCGCGAGCAACCAGCCCGCGAGCTGGCGAGCGAACGCGGCCTCGGCGGGCACCTGCACGGGCAGGTGCGCGAAGGCGCCGTCGATGGCCAGCGCGGCGAAGCCGTGGGCCATGGACCAGCCCGCAAGCGCGAGCGCCGCTGCCTCGCCCGGCGCAAAACGCTCGGCGGCGGCGAGCAGGTGCGCGAAGGCGGCCTGCGCCGCGCGGGCGTAGTCCGGGAAGTCGGCCTGGCGCGCGAGCAGCGGGCCGAACATCAGGCGGAACTGCGCGGGGTGCGCGCAGGCATGGGCCACGTAGGCCTCGCAGATGCCGAGCAGCGCCTCCTGGGCATCGCCGTGCCGCGCGGCGCGCTCCATGGCCGCGCCGAGCCGCGCGAACGAGCGCTCGGCCACGGCGGCCAGCAGTCCATCGAGCCCCGCGAAGTGGTGGTAGGGCGCGGCATGGGAGACCTGGGCTGCGCGCGCCACCTCGCGCAGCGTGAGGCCCTGCACGCCGTGCTCGGCGAGCAGGGCGTCGGCAGCGTCGAGCAGGGCTTCGCGCAGGTTGCCGTGGTGGTAGGGGCGGGTCGTCATGGGTTTATCTTGACACAAGAAAGATATCCGGCCACCATGGCGAATCTTTCTCATGTAAAGATGGAGGCAACGATGTACCACGCCATCGTGCGGCGCAAGATCGCCAGCGCGTTCGACGCCATCAACCGGGGCGACTACAGCGGCATTGCGGCCCAGTTCGCGCCGCACCACCGGCATGTGATGTACGGCATGCATGCGCTCGCGGGCGAGCGCACCACGGCGGGCTCCACCGCGCGCTGGTACGGGCGGCTGCAGCGCCTGCTGCCGGGGCTGCGCTTCGACGTGCACGCCATCGCCGTCACCGGCGGGCCGGCGCGCACGCAGGTGCTGGTGCGCTGGACCGACCACTTCCGCCTGCCCGACGGCGCCATGGGGTCGAACCAGGGTGTGCATGCGTTCACGCTGCGCTGGGGGCGGGTGGCGGTGCTGGAGGTGCACTGCGATACGGCGCGGCTGGCGGCGTACTGCGAGCGCATGGCCGCCGCGGGCCTGGCCGAGGCCGCTGCGGCGCCGATCAGCGATGTGGCCTGGAGCGGCTAAAGCAAGCCGAGCAGCCGCTGCCAGTCCTGCGCGCAGGCGGGCGCGGCATCCGTGCGGGCGGCGGGCCAGCGCACGCCGCTGCCGATCACCAGCGGCACCCCCGTGGCGGGGTGGGGTACTTCGATCTGCCAGGCGTGCAGCCACAGGCGCTGCAGGCCCAGGCGCTGGGCCCACCAGCGGTTGAGCGGGCCCTTGCCGTGCGTGGCGTCGCCGATGATGGGATGGGCCAGGTGCTTGAGGTGGCGCCGCACCTGGTGGCGCCGGCCCGTGGTGGGCCAGGCCTCGACCAGCGACAGGCGCGTGCTGGCGTGGCGCGGGTCGAAGGCCTCGGGCCAGTCGAGCGTGGCGAGCCGCTGGATGCGCGTATGCGCGGGCTGCACGGGGGCATCGGGTGGCGCATCGTCGGGGCGTAGCGGGTGGTCCACCTCGATGGCTTCGGGCGCCCACCCGCGCACGAGGGCGAGGTAGCGCTTGCGCACCGCATGGCGCTCGAACGCATGGCCCAGCCGGCGCGCGGCCTCGGGGTGCAGCGCCATCAGCAGCACGCCGCGGGTGCCCTTGTCGAGCCGGTGCACGGGGTAGACGTGCCGGCCCAGCTGGTTGCGCAGGGCCTGCATGACGAAGCGCGTCTCGCCCGCGTCCAGCCCCGTGCGGTGCACGAGCCAGCCCGCGGGCTTGTAGACGGCCACGAGGTCTTCATCGTGCCAGAGGATGTGCAGGGGTGGGTGCATGCAAAAAAGGGCTGCAGCGCTTGCCTGGTGCGCGCAAGGTGCTATTAAAAACGGAGTTCTCGTGGGATGGCCCCGACTCTGGCACAGTGCGGGGCCATGGACGCCGACGATATTCTGCATTTCTGGTTCACCGAGAGCACGCCCGCGCAGTGGTTTGCCAAGGACGACGCCTTCGACGCGCTGATCCGCGAGCGCTATGCGGACCTGCACCGCGCGGCCGCGCTGGGCGAGTGCTGGGAGTGGCGCACCACGGCGCGCGGGCGGCTGGCCGAGGTCATCGTGCTCGACCAGTTCTCGCGCAACCTGCACCGCGGCAGCCCACGGGCCTTCGCGCAGGACGGCATGGCGCTGGCGCTCGCGCAGGAGGCGGTGCAGCAGGGGCTGGACCGGCAGCTTGTGCCCACCGAGTGCGCGTTCCTCTACCTGCCCTACATGCACAGCGAATCGCGCAAGGTGCAGGCGCGGTCGGTGGCGCTGTATACGGCGCTGGGCCTGCCCGACAACCTGCGCTTCGCCCAGGCGCACCAGGCCATCGTGGAGCGCTTCGGCCGCTACCCGCACCGCAACGCGGCGCTGGGGCGGGCCTCGACGCCCGGGGAAGAGGCGTTTCTGCGCGAGCCCGGCAGTTCGTTCTAGGCGGCGGGCGGGGCGGCTTCCTCGAAGCGGTCCACCGTGCGCAGGGGCTTGAACAGCGCCATCCACCCGCCCACCACGGCCAGCGTGCACAGGCTGCCCAGCACGGCGGCGGGCACGGCGCCGAACCATGCCGCGCTGCTGCCCGCGCGGAACTCGCCCAGCTCGTTCGACGAGCCGATGAACAGCATGTTCACCGCGCTCACGCGGCCGCGCATGGCGTCGGGCGTGGAGAACTGCACCAGCGAGGAGCGGATGAACACGCTCACCATGTCCGACGCGCCCGCCACCGCCAGCGCCACGAACGACAGCCAGAACCAGTGCGAGAGCGCGAACACCAGGTTGGCCAGGCCAAACATGGCCACCGCGCAGAACATCACCTTGCCCACGTGCCGCTGCACGGGCCGCGCGCTGAGCCAGGCGCCCATGCCGACCTCGCCCACGGCCATGGCGCCGCGCAGCAGGCCCAGGCCCTCGGGGCCGGTCTTCAGCACCTCGTGCGCGTACACGGGCAGCAGCGCCACCACGCCGCCCAGCAGCACGGCGAACAGGTCGAGCGAGATGGTTCCCAGGATGATGGGCCGCGTGCGGATGAAGCCGATGCCGTCGCCGAAGCGCCGCCACATCGAGCCCGTGAGCGCCTGGCGCGGCGCGGCGTAGCGCACGGCCACGCGCCGCAGCAGCGCCGCGCCCGCCGCGAAGGCCAGCAGGCACAGTGCGTAGGTCAGCGCCGCGCCGCCCAGCGCGTACAGCGCGCCGCCAAGCACCGGCCCGGCGATGGAGGCGGTGCGCAGCAGCATGGACTGGGCCGCGATGGCGCGCGACAGCTCCTCGCGCGGCACGATCTGCGGCAGCAGGCTCTGCATCGCGGGGCCGGTGAAGGCGCGCGAGCAGCCGAACAGTACCAGCACGGCGTAGATCCAGCGCACGTCGTGCACGCCCGAGAGCGCCTGCCACAGCAGCAGGGCCGAGCATAGCGCGCCCACGCTCCAACTGAAGGCCAGGATGCGCTTGCGGCTCATGCGGTCGGCCAGGTCGCCTGCGGGCATCAGCAGGCACAGCATGGGAATGAATTGCGCCAGGCCCACGTAGGCCAGGGCCAGCGGCTCGCGCGTGAGGTCGTACACCTGCCAGGCCACGACCACGGCCTGCATCTGCTGGGCGAACGTGGCCGCAAGGCGCGCGGCGAGAAAGGGGAGGAGGCCGTCGGGGGAGCGGGAAGACACGGAGGGAATGGGCGCAGAAGAGGAAGCCGCCGATGCTAGCCGTTTGGCTCCGAGTCTGCAGGCGGCCCTAGTGCGTGCCGTACCGGTGCCGGTACTGCCACGGCGGCGTGGGCCGGGGCTGGGCCCATAGGCCCCGCTGGTGGGCGCGCGCCTCGCGCTCCAGTGCCTCGGTCTGGGCGGCGAGCCGGGGGTATTGGTGCGCATAGGCCGTGTAGGCCCAGGCCATGCCCGCGCGCACCTGGGTGGTGCTCACGTCCATGCCCTGGCAGCGCACCTGGGCGACGGTGCGGCCGTATTTGTCCGTGTCCAAAGGGGTGATGCGCGCCTGCTGCCGGAAGCACAGCTGCGCGAGGTGCTGGCGCGCGCGCTGGCCGTAGGCCTGGCGGCGTTCGGGCGCGTCGATGGCGGCGATGCGCACGTGCACCTGTCGGTAAGCGCCGGGCGTGCCGCAGCGCGCGGTGAGGGTGTCGCCGTCGGCAATGGCGACGACGAGGCAGAGCAGGGCGGTGGCGGCCGCGGGCATCAGTCCACGCGCTCCCATGCGCCTGGCGTCAGGCCATCGAGCGTGTACGGCCCGATGGCCGCGCGCACCAGCCGCAGCGTGGGGTGGCCCACGGCGGCGGTCATGCGGCGCACCTGGCGGTTGCGGCCTTCGCGGATCTCCAGCTCGATCCAGGCCGTGGGGATGGCGCGGCGCTCGCGGATGGGCGGGGTGCGCTCCCAGATGGCGGGCGCATCCATCAGCCGCGCGCGGGCGGGCAGGGCGGGGCCGTCGTTCAAGGGCACGCCTGCACGCAATTGGCCGAGTGCGTTGCCGTCAGGAACATGCTCCACCTGCACCCAGTAGGTCTTTTCCAGCTTGTGGCGCGGGTCGGCGATGCGGGCCTGCAAGGCGCCGTCGTCGGTGAGCAGCAACAAGCCCTCGCTGTCAGCATCGAGTCGCCCGGCCGCGTACACGCCGGGCTGGGCGATGAATTCCTGGAGCCCCTTCCAGCGCCCCTCGGGCGTGAACTGGCTCAGCACGCCGTAGGGCTTGTTGAAGCGGATGAGCATCAGCGCATGCGTTCGGACTCGACCACCATGTCGAGCACGTAGGCGTCGCGGGGCGCATCGGCGGGCGGGTTGGCGATGGCGTAGCGCTGCAGGCGCAGCACGTTGCGGATGCCGTCTTCGTGCCGGTAGCCCTCGATCTCGCCCTGGAAGATGCGCCATTCGCCCGTGGATTGCTTCACGCCGTTCTCGGCGTAGTGGAGCTCGCGCACGCGCAGGCACTGGGCGTTCGGCATCAGCGGGTGGTTGCAGGCCACGCGCTGCGGCGCGACTTCGAGGAACACGCGCTCGCCGGCCGAGCCATAGCGTGTGGCGGGTGTGGGCGTGCCCGCGAGCTCCCAGCGGCTGCCGTCGGCGAAGTGCAGCACCAGCATGGGGGCGGTGCTGGCGGTGGCGGCGCGCAGCTCGTAGCGCTGGGCCTGCGGCAACTGGGCGGCCACGCGCTGCTCCAGGCCCATCAGGTCCCGGTCCGCGCAGGCGCGCAGCGTGGACAGGGCGCGGCCCACCTGCAGGCGCGCGCCGTCGAGCGTGTAGCCCGCGCCGATGGCGTTGCACAGGTTCTGCACCGACAGCTGCTGGCCCTGGAAGTGCAGCCGCGTGGGCGCGTGGTCCGGCAGGCGCCAGCCGGGCGCGGGCCGGCCCTGGCCGTCGAAGGCGGTGGCCAGGTCCCACTCGTAGGCCTGGAGTTGCTGGGCGTTGTCGTGCATGGGGGCTCCGGGGGGCGTGGCGGCGCAGGCGGTGGTCAGGGCGGCTGCGGCGGTCAGGGCGAGGGTGGTCAGCGGGTGCATAAGGTTCCAGGTGTTTTTGGCCTGCAGCGCCCGTCCATCGGGCGCTAGCAGCTATTGGTTTGATAGTAAACGGCTACGCGGGCAGGAACAGCGCCGGGTCCACCATGGTGCGGTTGAGCATCACGCCCCAGTGCAGGTGCGGCCCCGTTACGCGGCCCGTGGCGCCCACGGCGCCCAGGCGCTGGCCGGCGGCGAGCTGGTCGCCCGCCTGCACGCCGATCGCGCTCAGGTGGCAGTACAGGGTGAGCAGGCCGCCGCCATGGTCGAGCCAGACGGTGTTGCCGTTGAAGAAGTAGTCGCCCGTGTCGATCACCCGGCCCGGCAGCGGGGCATGGACGGGCGTGCCCATGGGGGCGGCGATGTCCATGCCGCTGTGCGGGTTGCGCGCCTGGCCGTTGAACACGCGGCGCAGGCCGAAGGAGCTGGAGCGCCGCCCCGGCACGGGCGCGTGCATCTGCAGTTGCGAAGGCAGTGGCTCGCTGAAGGTGGCGGTCACCTGCTGCTGGTGCGCGTGCTCGCGCTCGTAGCGGGTGTTGTCCTCGGGCGAAAGATCGACGGTGCGCGGCGCCACCGTCAGGCGCTGTTCGCGGTACTTCTTGGCGCCGATGCGGTAGGCCACCTCGCGCGTGCCCGCGCTGATGTGCGCGGGGCCCACGGGCGCGGCCAGGGGGATGCCCACGAGGGCCGTCCACCCGGCCGGATCGCCCACCACCAGCAGCGGCACGCGCTCGCCGTTCAGCAGCGCGTGGGCTGCGGGTGCCTGGGCGGCGGGGCCCAGCGGCAGCCGCGCCACGCCGCCGGGCACGGCGAGCGCGCGCGGCCACGGGCTTGTTTCGCGGGGCGGGGAAGTGCTTGCGGTGGTAGCGGTGGCGGCGCGAAGGGGCCGGCCCAGGGAGGCGGTGCAGGCCAGCAGGGCACCGAGCACGGGGCGTCGTGGCAAAGGCATGGTCCCGAGTGTAGGGGCGGCGGCGGGGTCAGCCAGGGATTTCGGGCTCCACGAGCAGGGCCAGCAGCTGCAGCGACTCCTGCCAGCCCAGGTAGCACGCGGCCGTGGGGATCGCGGCGGGAATGCCTTCCTGCACCACGGCGATCTCGGTGCCCACGGGCACGGGCGCGAACGTGATGGTGGTGCGCATCTCGCCGGGCAGGCCGGGGTCGTCGAAGCGGTCGGTGTGCACGATGCGCTGATCGGGCACCAGCTCCAGGTACTCGCCGCCGAAGGCGTGGGTCTGGCCGTTGCCCCAGTGGGTGAACTGCATGCGGTAGCTGCCGCCCGTGCGCGCATCCATGTGCAGCACCCGCCCCGTGAAGCCGTGGGGCGGCAGCCACTTGGCCATGGCGTCGGGGTCGAGGAAGGCGCGGTACACGCGGCCGGGCGGGGCGCGCAGCACGCGGTGCAGCCGGACGGTGCCGGTGGTGGCGGTCATGGGAGGCTCCTTTCGCTCGCAAGGCCCGCCCGCGCCGGTGAATGCGCGGGCGGGTGCCGTGATTTCGGCACAGGCCCCTGCGGGCGGTGTTTCTGCCCGTAACAGGGGGCCTGGCCCGGGGCCCGTCAGCGTGCGTCGAAGCGGTCCAGCTCCATCACCTTGGTCCACGCGGCCACGAAGTCGTGCACGAACTTGGGCTGCGCGCCACTCTGCGCATAGACCTCGGCGATGGCGCGCAGTTGCGAATTGGAGCCGAACACCAGGTCCACGCGCGTGGCGGTCCACTTCACGGCGCCCGTCTTGCGGTCGCGGCCCTCGAACAGGTCTTGCGCCTCGGACGCGGGCGCCCAGGCCGTGCCCATGTCGAGCAGGTGCACGAAGAAGTCGTTGGTGAGCTGCCCCGCGCGCTGCGTGAACACGCCGTGCGCAGCCTGGCCCACGTTGGCGCCCAGCGCGCGCAAGCCGCCCACCAGCACGGTCATCTCGGGGGCGCTCAGCGTGAGCAGTTGCGCCTTGTCGAGCAGCAGCTTCTCGGCCGGCACGCGCAGCGCCTGCTTCTGGTAGTTGCGAAAGCCGTCGGCCTGGGGCTCCAGCACCGCGAACGATTCCACGTCGGTCTGCTCCTGGGTGGCGTCCGTGCGGCCCGGGGTGAAGGGCACCTGCACGCCGTGGCCCGCGGCCTTCGCGGCGGCCTCCACGGCGGCGTTGCCCGCCAGCACGATCAGGTCGGCCAGCGAGACCTTCTTGCCGCCCGTCTGTGCAGCGTTGAAGCGGGCCTGGATGCCTTCGAGCACGGCGAGCACCTTGGCCAGCTGTGTGGGCTGGTTCACCTCCCAGTCCTTTTGCGGCGCAAGGCGGATGCGCGCGCCGTTGGCGCCGCCGCGCTTGTCCGAGCCCCGGTACGTCGAGGCCGAGGCCCAGGCGGTGGAGACGAGCTGCGCCACCGTGAGGCCCGAGGCCAGCACCTGCGCCTTGAGCGCGGCCACGTCCGCCGCGTCGATCAGCGGGTGGTCCACTGCGGGGAGCGGGTCTTGCCAGATCAGCTCTTCGCGCGGCACCTCGGGGCCCAGGTAGCGCGCCTTCGGCCCCATGTCGCGGTGCGTGAGCTTGAACCAGGCGCGCGCGAAGGCGTCGGCAAATTCGGCGGGGTTCTGGTGGAAGCGGCGCGAGATCTTCTCGTAGGCCGGGTCGAAGCGCAGCGACAGGTCGGCCGTGGTCATCATCGGCGCGTGCTTCTTGGCGGGGTCGTGCGCGTCCGGGATCATGTGCTCGGGCTTCACGTCCTTGGCCACCCACTGGTGGGCGCCCGCGGGGCTCTTGGTGAGCTCCCACTCGTAGCCGAACAGCATGTCGAAGTAGCCGTTGTCCCAGGTCGTGGGGTTGGGCTTCCAGGCGCCCTCGATGCCGCTCGTGGTGGTGTGCACGCCCTTACCGTCGCCGAAGCGGTTGATCCAGCCCAGGCCCATGGCCTCGATCGGCGCGGCCTCGGGCTCGGGGCCCACGAGCCTGGGGTCGCCCGCGCCGTGCGCCTTGCCGAAGGTGTGGCCGCCCGCGACCAGGGCCACGGTCTCCTCGTCGTTCATGGCCATGCGTGCGAAGGTCTCGCGCACGTCGCGGCCCGATGCCACGGGGTCGGGGTTGCCGTCCGGGCCCTCGGGATTCACGTAGATCAGGCCCATCTGCACGGCGGCCAGCGGGTTCTCCAGATCGCGGTTGCCGCTGTAGCGGCTGTGGGGCTTGTCGCTGGTGGCGAGCCACTCGGTCTCGGCGCCCCAGTAGACGTCTTCCTCGGGCTGGTAGATGTCCACGCGGCCGCCGCCGAAGCCGAAGGTCTTGAAGCCCATCGACTCGAGCGCCACGTTGCCCGCGAGGACCAGCAGGTCGGCCCACGAGATCGCGTTGCCGTACTTCTGCTTGATGGGCCAGAGCAGGCGGCGCGCCTTGTCGAGGTTGCCGTTGTCGGGCCAGCTGTTGAGCGGTGCGAAGCGCTGGTTGCCCGCCCCCGCGCCGCCGCGCCCGTCGGCCGTGCGGTAGGTGCCCGCGCTGTGCCAGGCCATGCGGATGAACAGGCCGCCGTAGTGGCCCCAGTCGGCGGGCCACCAGTCCTGCGAGTCGGTCATCAGCGCCTTCAGGTCGGCCTTGAGGGCGGCGTAGTCCAGGCCCTGGAACGCCTCGGCGTAGTCGAACTCCGCGCCCAGCGGGTTCGACGCCGGGGCGTGCTGGTGCAGGATGTTCAGGTTGAGCTGGTTGGGCCACCAGTCGCGGTTGGACTGCGCGGTCTGGGCGCCGTGGGCGAAGGGGCACTTGGGTTCGTTGCTCATGGGGTTCTCCTTTCGGGACAGGGGCTGGTAAAGAGGATGGAGAAAGAATATTGCAATCGAATTCTTTAATCCATTGAAGAAAACTAATTTGAAGGATGCACAAACACTATGCGGGTCCGCAGTGGTCACTAGAATTGCCGCGTCGAAGGGAGGACGCCCCATGCGGTACGAAGGCCGTCTCAAGAAATGGAACGCCGAGCGCGGCTTTGGTTTCATTGCCGCAGAGGATGGCGGTGCGGAGTTGTTCGTGCACATTTCCGCCTTTGTGCGCGATGGGCGGACGCCGGTGGTGGGCGAAGCGCTTTCCTTCGAGGTTGAGCTGGACCGTGACGGCAAAAAACGCGCGGTGCGCGTGCGCCGCCCTGGGGAGCCGGTGGCACCCCCGAAGGTGCCCCGTTACGGTGTGCGGCACGGTGCACCGGAGCGGGCGCGTGGGCCCTCCGTCTTGGGGCGGCTGGTTGGCGTCTTGCTGGTAGGGGCCCTGGCCTGGCTGGCTTATGGCCAATACGCAAAGCGTGCCGCCCGATATGGATCGGCTTTGCCTGCACCGTCGCTCGGTCTCTCCTCCGCCAAGCTGCCCGTGCCCCCCGATTTCAGGTGCGATGGGCGCAGCATGTGCAGCCAGATGACCTCATGCCGCGAGGCAACGCTGTTTTTGCAAAACTGCTCCGGCATGAAGCTCGATGGCAACGGCGATGGCGTGCCATGCGAGCGGCAATGGTGCAGTCAGTAGCGGGTTTGCAGAGCTGCGCGCACGTTGCGCGCAGCCCGGGGGCGGGTCTCACTTCCCCCACGAATCCTTCAACCCCGTCACCCGGTTGAACACCGGCTTGCCCGGCGCATGGTCCTTGCGGTCGGCCACGAAGTAGCCGAAGCGCTCGAACTGGAACTTGCCGTCGGGCTGGGCCTGCGCCAGCGAGGGCTCGACATAGGCCGTCACCACCTGGAGGCTGCCGGGGTTCAGCAGCGCCAGGTAGTCCTTGCCGCCCGCGTCGGGCTGCGCATCGGTGAACAGGCGGTCGTACAGGCGCACCTCGGCGGGCACGCCGTCGGCCACGCCCACCCAGGTGATGGCGGCCTTGACCTTCACGCTGTCGGCGCCGGGGGTACCGCTCTTGGTATCGGGCACGACGGTGGCCAGCACTTGGGTGACCTTGCCGCCGGCGTCTTTCTCGCAGCCGGTGCATTCGATGACGTAGCCGCCCTTCAGGCGCACCTTGTTGCCGGGGAACAGGCGCTTGTAGCCCTTGGGCGGCACTTCCTCGAAGTCCTCGCGCTCGATCCACACTTCCTTGCCGAGGGTGAAATGGCGCTGGGGCACGTCCTGGCCTTCGGGTGCGTGGGGCAGGGCGGGCAGGGTGCAGGGCTCGAGGTGGCCTGCGCCCATCACCTCGTCCCAGTTGGTGAGCACGAGCTTGACCGGGTCGAGCACGGCCATGCCGCGGTGGGCCTTGTTCTCCAGGTCCTCGCGCAGGCAGCCTTCGAGGGTGCTGTAGTCGATCCAGGAATAGTCCTTGGTCACACCGATGCGTTCGCAAAAGAGCTGGATGCTCTCGGGCGTGTAGCCGCGGCGGCGCAGGCCGACGATCGTGGGCATGCGCGGGTCATCCCAGCCCGCCACGATGCCGCTGTCCACCAGGTGCTTGAGCTTGCGCTTGCTGGTGATCACGTAGGTGAGGTTCAGCCGTGCGAACTCGTACTGGCGCGGCTGCGGCGCGGCGATCAGGCCGCCTTCGCGCAGGCGGTCGAGCAGCCAGTCGTAGAACGGGCGCTGGTCTTCGAATTCGAGCGTGCAGATGCTGTGGGTGATGTGCTCCAGCGCGTCCTCGATGGGGTGCGCGAAGGTGTACATCGGGTAGATGCACCACTTGCTGCCCGTGTTGTGGTGCTCCGCGTGCTTGATGCGGTAGAGGGCCGGGTCACGCAGGTTGATGTTGGGGCTGGCCATGTCGATGCGGGCGCGCAGCACGGCGGCGCCGTCGGGCAGCTTGCCGCCCTTCATCTCGCGCAGGCGCGCCAGGTTCTCGGCCGGGGTGCGGCCGCGGAAAGGACTGTCCACGCCCGGCTTGCCGAAATCGCCCCGGTTGGCGCGCATTTCATCGGGCGTCTGCTCGTCCACGTAGGCGTTGCCGGTCTCCACGAGGTATTCGGCCGCGCGGTACATGAAGTCGAAGTAGTCGCTGGCCTGGTAGGGCAGGTCGTTGCCGGGCTGCTTCCAGTCGAAGCCGAGCCAGTGCACGGCGTCGATGATGCCGTCCACGTATTCCTGATCTTCCTTCTCGGGGTTGGTGTCGTCGAAGCGTAGGTGGCACACGCCGCCATAGTCGCGCGCCAGTCCGAAGTTCAGGCAGATGCTCTTGGCGTGGCCCACGTGCAGGTAGCCGTTGGGCTCGGGCGGGAAGCGGGTGCGGACCTTGGCCGGGTCCAGCGGGCCCGCGGCGTGGTGGGCCGCATCGCCGGGGCTGCCGCCCCAGTGGCGCTGGGCGTGGGTGCCCTGGCCCAGGTCGGCTTCGATGATCTGGCGCAGGAAGTTGCTGGGGCGGACGGCTTCTTTGGAGGTGTCGGAGGGGGCGGAGGAGCTCATCCGGCCATTTTAGGCGGGGGCTCCGTGCAATTTTGCGCAGGAAGGCCGGGGCGATGTACGTCCGGAAACAAGCGTAAAGCGCTTTTGTGCCATCCTTTCGGTGTGCTGGCGCGTTAAGGGCCAGTGGGCAGGGCCGAAAGGCCGGTTGCCCGCCTTACCTTCAGGAGATTTTCATGACCAAGAACCGTTCTCTGTATGCCATGGTCGCAGCCGCCGGCGTGGCGCTGGCTGCTCTGGGCGGTGCGGGTGCCGCGCATGCCCACGGTGGCGTGTCGTGGTCCGTGGGCATCGGTGTCCCGGGCGTGGTCGTGGGCGCTTCCAACGGCTACGGCTACCCGGCGTATGCGGCCCCCGCACCTGTCTACGTGGCGCCCAGCCCCGTGTACTACACCCCGCCGCCCGTGGTCTATGCGCCGCGCCCCGTGTACTACGCTCCCCCGCCTGTCGTGGTGGCGCCTTCCTACGGCTACTACCGTCACCACCACCATGGCTGGCGGCGCTGAGCGCGCCTGACGCCGGACGGCCCTTCGGGGCCGTTTGCATTTCTAGGGACGCTCTGCACGAATCAGAGCGGCGCGCGATAGCGCGGACCCGGGCGGTCTGCGGCGTTGCAAATCCTCGCCATAGCTACGGCTATGGCTGCGGTTTGCGCCTTGCATCCCATCCCGATCCGCACTACCTCGCATCCACTCGATTCGTGCAGAGCATCCCTGGCACCGCATAATTTCACGCTCGAAACGCCCGGAGTGCCACCGCTGTGAAAACCGTTTTCGTCCTCAACGGACCCAACCTCAACCTGCTGGGCACGCGCGAGCCCGCCGTCTATGGGGCCCAGACGCTGGCCGACGTGGAACTGCTGTGCCAGCAGGCCTGCGCGCGCCACGGGTTCGTGCTGCAGTTCCGCCAGAGCAACCACGAAGGCCAGCTCGTGGACTGGATCCACGAGGCCGGGCGCCAGCACGCGGCGGGCGAACTGGCGGGCGTGGTGCTCAATGCGGGCGCCTACACGCACACCAGCGTGGCGCTGCTCGACGCGATCAAGGGCACGGGCGTGCCGCTGATCGAGCTGCACATCAGCAACGTGCATGCGCGCGAGAGCTTTCGCCACCACTCCTACATCTCTGCCGTGGCGCGCGCCGTGATGTGCGGCTTCGGCGTGGCGGGCTACGGCCTGGCGATCGACGCGCTGGCGCAGTGGTAGCCGCACCTGACAGCGTGCGGCGCCTGCAGGCGCTGGCGCAGCGCCGCACCACGCCCATGGCGGAGGGCGCGGGGGACATCGTCTGGCACGTCTGGGGCGAGCGCCGCCCCGGCGTGGCGCCGCTGGTGCTGTTCCACGGCGGCAGCGGCAGTTGGACGCACTGGGTGCGCAACATCGACGCGCTCGTGGCCGAGGGCCGCCAGCTCTGGATTCCCGACCTGCCGGGCTTCGGCGATTCAGCGCCGCCGCCGGGCGGCACGGACGCCGATGCCATGGTGGAGCCGCTGCGCGCCGGCCTGCGGATGCTGCTGGGCGGCGAGGCCTGCGACCTCGTGGGCTTCTCGTTCGGCGGCATGACGGCGGGGCTGCTGGCCGCCGCGCACTCCGGGGTGGCGCAGCGCCTCGTGCTGGTGGGCGCGCCCGCGATGGGCGTGGTGCCCGGGCGGCAGTTCACGCTCAAGGGCTGGCGGCACCTGTCCCGCCCCGAGGCCCAGGACGAGGCACACCGCCACAACCTCGCGGCGCTCATGTTGTCCGATCCGGCGCTGATCGACGGCGAAACACTGGCGCTGCACGTCCACAACGTCTCGCGCGACCGGCTGCCGCGCCGGCGCCTCGCGCACACCGACATCCTCGCGCGCTCGCTGCCGCAGGTGCGCTGCCCGGTGCACGCGATCTACGGCGCGCTGGATGCGCTCTACAAGCGCTGGATCACCGCGCTGGAGGGAGCCTTCCGCGCCACGGGCGCGCAGTTCCAGGGGCTGGAGCTGGTGCCGGACTGCGGCCACTGGGTGCAGTACGAGCGCCCCGAGGCCTTCCATGCGGCGCTGCGCCGCGCGCTGGGTTGACGATGGCGTCCCGGCCGCTGCTGCAGGTGGACGAGCGCGAAGTGGAGATCACCGCCATGCGCGCGCAGGGCGCGGGCGGGCAGAACGTGAACAAGGTGTCGAGCGCGGTGCACCTGCGCTTCGACATCACGGCCTCGTCGCTGCCGCTGGACGTGCAGCAGCGGCTGCTGGCGCTGCGCGACGGGCGCATCACGCAGGACGGCGTGCTCGTCATCAAGGCCCAGCGGCACCGCAGCCAGGATCTCAACCGCGCCGAGGCGCTCGAGCGGCTCAACGCCCTGGTGAACAGCGTGGCCGAGCCGCCGCGCGTGCGCCGCGCCACGCGGCCCACCTGGGCCTCGCAGCTACGCCGCCGCGAGGGCAAGCGCCTGCGCGGCGCGACCAAGGCGCTGCGCGGCCGGGTCGGACCCGAATAGGCATTGTCCCGCCCGGCGGGACGCTCTGAATCGTCCGCGCGGCTTGGTGGAGCCGGGCGCAGCCCCTACATTCAGTGCACCAAGGATTTTTGCCATGTCTGCTACCTCCACCCCTTCCTCTGCACCCCTTCCCGCGCTGTTCGTTTCGCATGGCGCGCCGCTGTTTGCCATCGAGACGGGCAGCACTGGCCCCGCGCTCACGCGCTGGGGGCAGGGCCTGCGCGAGCGCTTTCCGGGGCTGTGCGGCGTGGTCATCCTGTCGCCGCACTGGATGGCCCACGGCGTGGAGGTCATGACGGGGCCGTCGCCCGCCACCTGGCACGACTTCGGCGGCTTTCCGCCGGCCTTGTACGAGCTGCAGTACCCCGCGCCGGGCGCGCCCGCGCTGGCGCAGGACGTGCTCGCGCGGCTGCACGCTGCGGGCATCGCCGCCGAGGGCAACGCGCAGCGCCCGTTCGACCATGGCGCCTGGGTGCCGCTGATGCACCTGTTCCCGCAGGCGGACGTGCCCGTGGTCCAGGTCGCGCTGCCCGTGGGCGCGGGCCCGGCCGATGTTTACGCCATGGGCGCGGCCCTGCGCGGCCTGCGCGAACGGGGCGTGCTCGTGGTGGGCTCGGGCAGCATGACGCACAACCTGCGCGAGTTCTTCGGCGGTGGCCACGAGCCTGCGCCCTACGTGGTGGCGTTCAGCCGCTGGATCGAGGCCGCCGTGGAGCGCGGCGACCTGCCCGCGCTGCTCGACTACCGCCGCCAGGCGCCGCACGCGCAGCGCGCGCACCCGACCGAGGACCACTTCCTGCCGCTGTTCTTCGCCCTGGGCGCGGCGGGCGAGGGCTGGAGCGCCGACTGCCTGAGCCGGGAGGTGATGTACGGCATGCTGGCCATGGATGCTTTCGCTCTGGGCGCGGCGGCCGCATGATGGAGGCTGCACTACCTGGAGGCATGCCCATGCTGGACCTTCCGCTCACCTTCCTGCACCGCCCGGCGAACCCGGCGGTGCGCCACCCCTGGCTGCTCGCGCTCATGCACGGCGTGGGCAGCAACGAGCACGACCTGTTCAGCCTCGCGCCGCAGATCCCCGAACACTTCCACGTGCTGAGCCTGCGCGCGCCGCTGCGCATGGGGCCGGGCGCGTTCGCGTGGTTTGACTTCTCGGTGGACCCCCAGGGCGGGCGTTCCATCGACGAGGCCCAGGAGGCGCACAGCCGCGCGCTGCTGGAGCAGGCCTTGCCCTCGGCCGCGGACCAGCTCGGCGTGGCGCCTGGGCGCGTGGTGGCGGGCGGCTTCAGCCAGGGCGGGATCATGGCGCTGTCGCTGCTGCTCACGCGCCCGGAGCTGATGCATGCGGCGCTCGTGTGGCACAGCCGCCTGCTGCCGCAGATCGTGCCGCACATCGCGCCGGCCGAGGCCTTCGCGGGCAAGCATTTGTGGGTGAGCCACGGCATGCACGACAATGTGATCCCGCTGGCCAGCGCCCAGGCCATCCGCCGGCAGGCGCAGGCGCTGGGGCCGCTGCACCTGCGCTACGAGGAGTTCGCGGGTGCCCATGAAATCCGCCCGGCCGAGCTGGCCCACACCGTGGCCTGGCTACAGGAGCTGTCCCAGCCGGCATGAGCGCCGGGCGCGCGTGCGGGGAACGCCCGGGCCGCAAGGCGGTCGCACAGGCCTGAGCGTTTTCAGCGAAAGGACTTTCCATGCCCGAAAAAGACCCCGCCGACTACCGGCCCCGCTCGGAGCCGTCCTCCGCACGGCCCGTGGCGTTGGTGCTGGCCGCCGCCGCGGCGGCTGGGGCCGCCTGGTGGTTCTGGTGGCGCCCCGCGCAGGTGCCCGAGCCCCCGGCCCCCGTGGCCGCGCCTGCGGCACAGCCCGCGTCCGCGCCCCAGGTGCAGGCTTCCGGCCCGCAGAACCCCGTGGAGGCGCTGGAGCCCGCCGGGGCCGACCTGCCCGCGCTGCAGGCCTCCGACGCCTATGTGGAGCAGGCCCTCGCGGCGCTGCTGGGGCGCGAGAAGGCGGCTTCGTTCCTGCAGCTCGACGGCTTCGTGCGCCGGGCCGTGGCCACCGTGGACAACCTGCCGCGCGCCCAGGCCCCCGCGCGGCTGTGGCCCGTGCAGCCCATGCCGCAGCGCTTCACGGTGGAGGGCGGGGCCATCGCCCCGGCCAACGCCGCGCGCTACGGCGCCTTCGTCGCCTTCGCCGAGGCCGTGCCGCTGGACGCGGCGGTGAAGCTCTACGCCCGGCTGTACCCGCTGTTCCAGGCGGCCTACGAAGAGCTGGGCTACCCCCGCAAATACTTCAACGACCGGCTCGTGGCGGTGCTGGACCACCTGCTCGCGGCGCCCCAGCCCGCGCAGCCCGTGGCCGTGCAACTGGTGCAGGTGGAGGGCGAGGTGCCCTCTACGCGGCCCTGGGTGCGCTACGAGTTCGCCGACCCGCAACTGCAGGCGCTCTCCAGCGGCCAGAAGATCCTGGTGCGCATGGGGCCGGACAACGCCCGCCGCCTCCATGCCGTGCTGGCCGAACTGCGGCGGCGAGTGGCTACGGGTGCGGTACCCAGGCCCTAGCCCAGCGGCAGCGCGTTGGTGCGCTTCACTTCCTTGAGCGAGAAGTTCGTCGAGATCTCGCGCACGCCGGGCAGGGCGCGGATGCGCGTGCGCACGTATTCCGAGAAGGCGTGCAGGTCGGGCGCCACCACTTCGAGCTGGTAGTCGTAGCGCCCCGAGAGGTTGTGGCACGAGAGCACCTGCGGCAGCGCCATGATCTCGCGCTCCAGCGCCGAGGTGGTGTCGGCCGTATGGTCCTGTAGCGTCAGTTGCACGAAACCCAGCACGCCCCAGCCCACGCGGTCGCGGTCCAGGTGCGCGTGGTAGCCCGCGATCACGCCCGTGTCTTCGAGGTGGCGGATGCGGCGCCAGCAGGGCGAGGTCGAGAGCGACACCGCCTCGGCCAGCTCGCCCACGGTGGCGCGGCCGTCGCGCTGCAGGGCGTTGAGCAGGGTGCGGTCGATGGCGTCGAGATCGGTGGCGGGCATGGTGGGGTAGATTTTGCCCTTCATAGGTGAATATGGGGTGAAATCGGCGAAATTTTGCCTTTCAATGGGTTGAAGAATCCTGTCTGCGGCCATGCAGCCGCGCACCGACCGACAGGAGACTTCACCATGACGCGCACCCCTTCTTCCCCCGCCAGCGGCTTCAGCACCCGTGCCATCCACTTCGGCTACGACCCGGCCGAGCACCAGGGCGCACTGGTGCCGCCCATCCACACCTCGGCCACCTGGACCTTCCCGGACGTGGGCTACGGCGCGCGCTGCTTCGCGGGCGAGGAAAAGGGCTACATCTACACGCGCATCGCCAACCCCACGCTGGCGCTGCTCGAAGGGCGCCTGGCCAGCCTGGAGCAGGGCGCGGGCGCCGTGGTCTTCGGCTCGGGCATGGGGGCCATCACGGCCACGCTGTGGTCGATGCTGGAGCCGGGCGACGAGGTGCTGACCGACCTGACGCTGTACGGCTGCACGTTCGCCTTCCTGCACCACGGCCTGGGCCGCTTCGGCGTCACCGTGCGTCATGTGGACATGACCGACCCGGCCAACGTGGCGGCCGCGCTGGGCGCCAAGACGCGCGTGGTCTACCTCGAATCGCCCGCCAACCCCAACATGCGGCTGGCGGACATCGCGGCCGTCTCGGCCATGGCCCATGCGCACGGCGCCAAGGTGGTGGTGGACAACACCTACTGCTCGCCCTACCTGCAGCAGCCGCTCGTGCTCGGTGCGGACGTGAGCGTGCACTCCATGACCAAGTACCTGAGCGGCCACGGGGACGTGACGGCGGGCGCGGCCGTGTTCGCCGACGCCGAGCTGGCGCAGCGCGTGCGCCTGTACGGCCTCAAGGACATGACGGGTGCGGTCATGTCGGCCTACGACGCGCACCTCGTGCTGCGCGGCCTCAAGACGCTGGCGCTGCGCATGGACCGCCACTGCCAGAACGCGCAGAAGGTGGCTGAGTTCATCGCCGCGCACCCCGCGGCGGCCGTGGTGCACTACCCGGGCCTCGCGTCCTTCCCGCAGCAGGCGCTGGCCCGCCGCCAGATGCGCCAGATGGGCGGCATGATCGCCTTCGAGCTGCACGGCGGGCTGCAGGCGGGCGTGCGCTTCATGGACGCGCTGCAACTCGTCGCGCGCGCCGTGAGCCTGGGCGATGCCGAGACGCTGGCCCAGCACCCCGCGAGCATGACGCACTCCACCTACACGCCCGAGGAGCGCGCCGCGCACGGCATCTCCGAAGGGCTGGTGCGCCTGTCCGTGGGGCTGGAGGACGTCGGCGACCTGCTGGCCGACATCGGCCAGGCGCTGGACCTCGCGCAGGCGCTGGCCTTCAAGCCCGCGCAGGCAGCGGCAGCGCCGTCTTGTAGCGCACCTGCTTGAGCGCGAAGCTGGAGCGGATCTTCTCGATGCCCGGAATGGGCGTGAGCTGCTCCAGGATGAAGCGCTCCAGCGCCGCGATGTCGGGCAGCGCCACGCGGATGAGGTAGTCGGAGTCGCCGCTCATGAGGTAGCACTCCATCACCTCGTCGTGCTCGGCGATGCGCCGCTCGAAGCCGGCCAGCGCCTCCTTGCTCTGGGCCTTGAGGCTGATGCTGATGAACACGTTGAGCCCCAGGCCCAGCGCGGCGGCGCTCGCCAGCGCCACGTACCGCGCGATCACGCCCGCCGCCTCCAGCGCCTTCACGCGCGCCAGGCACGGCGAGGGCGAGAGGTGCACGCGCCGCGCCAGCTCCACGTTCGAGAGCGAGCCGTCGGCCTGCAGCTCGGCGAGGATGCGCAGGTCGGTGGTGTCGAGCTTCATATGCTTCAAAAAACTGGATCGAAGGCATATTGTGCTGAAACATGGGCCTTTGCCATGCGCTTCGGCACCACATTCCACCCACTCTTTTCTAGAGTCTGTTCCATGAACGCCCCCACGCCCCACTCCCTGCTCAGCCCCCGCGGCCCCGCCGTGGACACCGACCCCCTGGAGACCGCCGAATGGCGCGACGCCTTCCTGGCCCTGGTGGCCACCGAAGGCCCCGGGCGGGCGCGCTTCGTGCTCGACGAGCTGGCGCGCCTGGCGCGCGCGCAGCGCGCGGGCTGGGCGCCCGACCTCAACACCCCCTACGTGAACACCGTGGCCCCGCAGGACCAGCCCGCGTTCCCGGGCGACCTCGCCATCGAGGAGCGGCTGGCGTCCATCATGCGCTGGAACGCTCTCGCCATGGTGGTGCGCGCCAACCAGGCCTACGGCGAGCTGGGCGGCCACATCGCGAGCTACGCGAGCGCGGCCGACCTGTTCGAGACGGGCTTCCACCACTTCTTCCGCGCCCGCGAGGGCACGGGGCCTGGTCAGCACCGGGGCGACCTGGTGTTCTTCCAGCCGCACAGCGCGCCAGGGGTGTATGCGCGCGCCTTCCTCGAAGGGCACCTGACCGAGCACGACCTGCAGCACTACCGCCAGGAAATCACCGCACCTGCGGTGGGCGTGCAGGGGCTGTCGAGCTACCCGCATCCGTGGCTCATGCCCGACTTCTGGCAGTTCCCCACGGGCTCGATGGGCATCGGGCCCATCAGCAGCATCTACCACGCGCGCTTCATGCGTTACCTCACGCACCGCAACCTGCTCGATTGCCAGGGACGCAAGGTGTGGGGCGTGTTCGGCGACGGCGAGATGGACGAGCCCGAGAGCATGAGCGCCCTCACGCTCGCCGCGCGCGAGGGGCTGGACAACCTCGTGTGGGTGGTCAACTGCAACCTGCAGCGCCTGGACGGCCCCGTGCGCGGCAACGGCCGCATCGTGGACGAGCTGGAGCGCCTCTTCGCGGGCGCGGGCTGGAACGTGGTCAAGCTGCTGTGGGGCAGCGACTGGGACGGCCTGTTCGCGCGCGACCTCACGGGCACGCTCGCGCGCACGCTGGGTGGCACGGTGGACGGGCAGATGCAGACCTTCGCCGCCAAGGACGGACGCTTCAACCGCGACCACTTCTTCGGCCAGAACCCCGAGCTGGCCGCGCTGGCCCAGGGCCTGACCGACGAGCAGATCGACCGCCTGAAGCGCGGCGGCCACGACCTCGTGAAGATCCACGCCGCCTACGCCGCGGCCGCCGCGCACCGGGGCCAGCCCACGGTGATCCTGGCCCACACCAAGAAGGGCTACGGCATGGGCGCGGCGGGCCAGGGCAAGATGACCACGCACAGCCAGAAGAAGCTCGACGAGACGGACCTCATCGAATTCCGCAACCGCTTCAACCTGCCCCTGACGGACGAGCAGACCAAGGGCCTGGCCTTCTACAAGCCGGCGGATGACAGCGCCGAGATGCAGTACCTGCGCGCGCACCGCGCAGCCCTGGGCGGCGCGCTGCCCCGGCGCGAGACGGCCTGCGACGCGGTGCCCGTGCCCGCCCTGGCGCAGTACGCGCAGTTCGCCCTCGCGGCCGACGGCAAGGAGATGAGCACCACCATGGCCTTCGTGCGCATGCTCGGCACGCTGCTGAAGGACGCGGAGCTCGGCCCGCGCATCGTGCCCATCGTGGCCGACGAGGCACGCACCTTCGGCATGGCCAACCTGTTCAAGCAGGTAGGCATCTACAGCAGCGTGGGCCAGCGCTACGCGCCCGAGGACATCGGCTCGGTGCTCAGCTACCGCGAGGCGCTCGACGGCCAGATCCTCGAAGAAGGCATCAGCGAGGCGGGCGCCATCGCGAGCTGGACGGCCGCCGCCACGAGCTACAGCGTGCACGGCCTGGCCATGCTGCCGTTCTACATCTACTACTCGATGTTCGGCTTCCAGCGCGTGGGCGACGCCATCTGGGCCGCGGCCGACCAGCGGGCGCGGGGCTTCCTGCTCGGCGCCACCTCGGGCCGCACCACGCTGGGCGGCGAGGGGCTGCAGCACCAGGACGGATCGAGCCACCTCGTGGCCGCCACCATTCCCAACTGCAAGGCCTACGACCCGGCCTACGCGGGCGAGCTGGCCGTGATCCTCGACGCGGGCATGCGCGAGATGCTGGTGGAGCAGAAGGACGTGTTCTATTACGTCACGCTCATGAACGAGAACTACGCCCAGCCCGGCCTGCCCGAGGGCGCGCACGAGGGCGTGCTGCGTGGTTGCTATGTTTTAAATAGCTGCTTGCGCATGCCAGACGGGCGCGAGAGGCCGATTTCATCCGAAAAACAGGTGACCCTGCTGGGCTCCGGCGCCATCCTCACCGAGGTGGTCAAGGCCGCCGAACTGCTGGCCGCCGAGGGCATCGCCGCCACCGTGGTCAGCGTCACGAGCTGGAGCGCGCTGGCGCGCGACGGCATCGCCTGCGAGGACAGCGGTGCCACGCCCTGGATCGCCCAGGTGCTGGCCGCCACGCAGGGCCCCATCGTCGCCGCCACCGACTACGTGCGCGCCGTGCCCGAGAGCGTGCGCGCCTACCTGCCCGAGGGCCGCCGCTACCGCACGCTGGGCACCGACGGCTTCGGCCGCAGCGACACGCGCGCCGCGCTGCGGGGCTACTTCGGCGTGGATGCGCGGAGCATCGCCCAGGCGGCGCGCCGCGCATGCGGGTGATCCGCGCGGTTAATTGATATAGGATGGCCCGCACACATTGAAAAGAAATTTACAGTTGATCGCGCTACCGAACCCAAGGCGGCATGACTACTGATGCAAAGAAATGGGGCCGCCTCTTATGAGATCCATTTGGAGCCACGGGTCATCCGCCTTCAAGGCGATCGGCTTGCTGCTTTGCCTGTGCGCGCCGATGGCCGCAGGCGCGGCGACCAGAATCGTCAACAGCACGTCCAATGACTCCTCGGCCATCGGGACGCTGCCTTATTGGCTTTTGAACGCGGACAACGGCGACACCATCGACTGCAGTGCCATCGCGGGGTTGCAGATCGACCTGACCGCTTCGCTCCCTGCCATTACCAAAAGCTACACGCTTGATGGAGCGGGCATCACCATCGACGGCGCTGGCAGCTACCAGGCCTTTCAGGTGGCTGCGGGGACCGCCGTCATCAGCAATGTCACCGTCCGGAACACGCTGTCCAAGGGCGGCCATGGCGGCGACGGGTATTCGGGTGGCGGAGGCGGTGCGGGTGGGGGCGGTGCGCTGTACGTCCATGGCGGCACATCGGTCACCCTGGCGGCCTCCAGCCTTCTCGGCAATACCGCCCAGGGCGGCGATGGCGGCGCGGCCACCAATACGGGAAATGCCGGTGGTGGCGGCGGCGGCGGATTCGCAGGGGGGAGTGGGGGAAGCGCCGTCAACACCGTTTCCACGGGTGGCGGTGGCGGCGGGCACAGCAATGGAGGGAGCGGTGGATCGAACCTTTCTGTGCATGGCGGCGCCGGTGTTTACTTTGGGGGTGGAGGCGGTGGCGCCGGTATTAATTCCGTAGTCCCCGGCGGTGCAGGCGGAAGCGCGGGCCCCACGGGCGGGTTTTCGGGAGGCGCCGAGTCTGCGGGCAATGGCGGAGGCGGTGCGGGAGACAGCGAGTCCGGTTTTTCGGCCACAGGGGCGAACTTCAATGGAATACCGGGCAATGGGGGCCACGGTATTGGCGCGGACCTCTTGTTTGGAGGCGGGGGTGGCGGCGGTGCCGCATCGGAAACCGGTTACCCCGGAGGAGCGGGGATGGGTGCCGCTGGAGGGGGCGGTAGCTCGAACTACGCCGGAGGAGACGGCGGCGTGCTCGGTGGCGGCGGAGGCGGCGGCCTCGGCGCTGCAGGAGGGGCGGGGGGCTTTGGCGCCGGAGGCGGCGGTTCCGCAACCGGGGGCGCGGGTGGTGGCGGATTTCTTGCCGGAGGAGGCAATGGGGCATCCAGCCCCAGCAGCGTCGGCGGCGGTGGTGGTGGCTCGGGCCTGGGCGGCGCCATCTTTGTGCAGAGCGGTGGCACCCTTGTGGTGGTGGATGCCGCGCAAATTTCCGGCAATACCGCTTTGCCCGGCGCCGGAGGGTCTTCCTCCGACTCCGTGGACCCGGGCTACACCGTTCCTGGCGACGGAGCGGCCATGGGCCAAGACATCTTCGTGCGCGAGCAAGGGTCCATCGTTTTCAACCTGGGCAATACCCTGGAGATCTCGACGCCGATCGAGGGAGACCAAACCCACGGGCCCGGCGGCAGCGGCGGCCTGCAGAAGACCGGTACGGGCACGCTGAAGCTCAACGGGGCCAACACCTATTCGGGCACGACGGCCGTCGATGGCGGCACGCTGAATCTGAACGGCAGCGTGGCAGGCAACGCCACCGTCGGTGCCGCGGGCACGCTTTCCGGCGATGCGGCGATCTCGGGCGACCTGACCAACGCGGGGACCCTGGCGCCCGGGGGCACCATCGGAACGATCAGTGCGGCCAACCTCACCCTGGCCCCGTCGAGCCGGCTGAAAATGGACGTGGCTGCGGCGGGCGCCAGCGACCACATCGTGGTGGCAGGGACCGTGCAACTGGCAGGGACTCTGGAACTCAACCTGGGGCCGGGCGCCGGCCTGCCGGGCTCCTATACGGTGCTCACGGCCCCTTCGGTGACGGGCGCCTTCAGTTCCGTCACCTTCACAGGAGGAGCGGCGCCGTCGAACTATTCGGTCTCCTATTTGCCGGCCGGCGCTCCGAACTCGGTGCAATTGACGATCCTGGCGCCCACGGCGGTGCCGGCATTGAACACGTGGCTGCTGTGCGCGCTGGCGTGCGGGCTGCTGTGGATGGGGGCGCCTGCCCTGCGGCGTTCGTCGTAGCGGGAGCGGGGCGGCAGCCCATCGGCAGGCCCGGATAATCGGGCAGACATTTTTCCGAAAGCCCCCCATGCCCCTGAAAACCGCCGGCCACCTGCTCGTCGAATGTTTGATCGCCCAAGGCGTGGACACCGCCTTCGGCGTGCCCGGTGAAAGCTACCTGGCCGTGCTCGACGGCCTGTACGCGCACCGCGAGCGCATCCGTTTCGTCACCTGCCGCCAGGAGGGCGGCGCGGCCTTCATGGCCGAGGCCTACGGCAAGCTCACGGGGCGGCCGGGCGTGTGCATGGTCACGCGCGGGCCGGGGGCCACCAATGCCTCCATCGGCGTGCACACGGCGTTCCAGGACTCGACCCCGATGGTGCTGCTCGTGGGCGACGTGGGCAGCGACATGCGCGACCGCGAGGCCTTCCAGGAGGTGGACTTCGCGGCCTTCTTCGGCCCCTCGACCAAGGCCTTCGCCAAGCGCGTGGAGCGCATCGACGACGCGCGCCGCATCCCCGAGTACGTGGCCCGCGCCTTTGCCACCGCGCAGCAGGGCCGCCCCGGCCCCGTGGTGCTGGTGCTGCCCGAGGACATGCTCACGCAAACGGTGGAGGGCGAGCCGCTGCCGCGCGTGCAGCCGGTGGAGAGTGAAGTTGGCCCGCAGCGCCTGTCCAGCCTGCGTGAGCTGCTATCGAATGCGAAGCGCCCCTTCGCCATCGTGGGCGGCCCCGGCTGGACGCCCGAGGCCGCGCAGAACCTGCAGCGCTTTGCCGAGCGCTGGCAGCTGCCCGTGGGCAACGCCTTCCGCTTCCAGGACACGTTCGACAACCACCACGCGCTGTACGCGGGCGACGTGGGCATCGGCATCAACCCCCGGCTCGCTGCGCGCATCCGCGAGGCCGACCTCGTCCTGGCCTTGGGCGTGCGCCTGGGCGAGATGACCACGGGCGGCTACACCCTGCTGCAGGCGCCGCGCCCCGCGCAAAAGCTGGTGCACCTGCACGTGAGCGCCGAGGAACTGGGCCGCGTCTACCAGCCCGACCTGGCCCTGTGCGCCACCATGCCCGCCGCCATGCGGGCCCTGGCCGACCTGGCCGCGCCCGCCAGCGTGCCCTGGGCCGGCTGGGCCGCCGCCGCCCATGCCGACTACGAGGCCAACCTGCAGCCCCAGGCGCTGCCGGGCCTGGCGGGCGAGGGCCCCGGCGTGGTGGACATGCCCGCCATCGTCGCCACGCTGCAGAAACATCTGCCGCCGGACGCCGTGCTCACCAACGGCGCGGGCAACTTCGCGAGCTGGGTGCACCGCTACTACCGCTACCACGGCATCGCCAAGGGCCACAAGACGCAGCTCGCGCCCACCAACGGCGCCATGGGCTACGGCGTGCCGGCGGGCATCGCGGCGAGCATCGCCACGGGCCGCACGGCCTTCACCATCGCGGGCGACGGCGACTTCCTCATGAACGGGCAGGAGCTGGCCACGGCCATGCAGCACGGCGGCAAGAGCATCGTCGTGCTGCTCAATAACGGCATGTACGGCACCATCCGCATGCACCAGGAGCGCGAGTACCCGAACCACGTCAGCGGCTCGGCCCTGGCCAACCCCGACTTCTGCGCGCTCGCGCGCGCCTACGGCTACGCGGCCGAGCGCGTGGAGCGCACGGAGCAGTTCGAGGCCGCGCTGCTGCGTGCCCTGGCCGCGCCCACGGGCACGCTGATCGAGATTCCGCTGAGCCCCGAGATCATCACCACGCGCGGCACGCTCAGCAGCATCACCCAGGCTGCCCTGGCCCGCTGAGCTGCGCGGGCTCGGCCCGCTGCAGGTGCGGGTCGGCCGCGAACAGTTCGGCCGCCCAGTCCACGAAGGCACGCACCTTGGCGCTCAGGTGGCGGTTGGGCGGGTACACCACGTACACGGGCAGCAGCGGGTGGCCCCATTCGGGCAGCAGGCGCACCAGCTCGCCGGTGTCCAGATGCTGCCGGGCCTGGAAGGTGGTGAGCTGCCCGATGCCCAGCCCCGCCACCACGGCGGCCATGTAGGCGTTGGCCTCGTTCACGCTGAGTTGGTAGGGGTGGCCGACCTCGATGGGGGTGGTGCCGGCCTGGTGGAACTCCAGCGGGTAGCGGCGGCCCGTGAGGGGCGAGAAATAGGTGACCACCTGGTGCGCGCGCTCGATGTCCAGGGGGTGCGCGGGCGTGCCGTGGCGGCGCAGGTACGCGGGCGAGGCCACGGTGATGAACTCCAGGTTGCCGATGCGCCGCGCCACCAGGGACTGGTCGGTCAGCTCGCCGCCGCGGATCACGCAGTCCACGTTGTCGCTCACCAGGTCCACGGGGCGGTCGCTCACGCCCAGGTCGATCTGGATGTCGGGGTAGCGCGCGTGGAACTCGGCCAGGCGCGGAATGATGAGCAGCCGCGCCGTGGACGTGCCCACGTCCACGCGCAGGCGCCCGCGCGGGTTGGCGCGCGCGTTGGTCATGCTGGCCTCGATGTCGTCGAAGTCGGCCAGCAGCCGCACCGCGCGGTCGTAGTAGGCCGCGCCCTCGGCTGTGACGGTGACGCGCCGCGTCGTGCGGTTGAGCAGCTTCACGCGCAGCCGCGCCTCCAGCGCCTGCACGTGCTTGGTGATGGTGCCCTTGGGCAACTGCAATGAATCGGCGGCGCGCGTGAACGTGCCGGCCTCCACGACGCGGGCGAATACGCGCATGGCTTGGATGGAGTCCATGGGCTTTCCCTTCCTTGGGTGGGCATTCTTGCGCAGGAACGGGGTGCGATTGTTCGCGGCCTGGAAACAGTGCGGTGGCATTTCCGTGGTTTATCGTGCCAGTCCCTGCCGCTACATTTCTCCTCACCATGCCATCCACCGCATCCGCCCCCGTGCCGCCCCACAGCGCCGACGCCACCATTGAGGTGGCGCCCGGCCAGAGCGTGGCCGTGCGCCTGTATGGCGAGCGCCGCAAGGGCGGCGCGGCGATGCCGCTGGCGGTGCATTTCCATGGCGGCGCGTTCGTCTCGGGCGGGCTGGACAACGGCTGCACCGTGGCGGGCCTGCTGCAGGCGGCAGGTGCGCGCGTGGTGTCGGTGGCATACCCGCTGTCGCCCTTTCCGCAGCCGCAGGACACGGGCTACGCCGTGCTGCAATGGGCCTGGCGCAACCGCACCAGGCTGGCGGGCAAGGATGCGCCGGTGTACCTGGCGGGGGAAGAGGCGGGCGGCAACCTGGCCGCGGGCGTCTGCATGATGGCGCGCGACCGCCTGCAGCCGCCCATGGCGGGGCTGCTGCTCGTGTCGCCCCTGCTCGACCCCTGCGTGGCCACCGCGTCGCACCGCGAGGCGCTGGGCGACGGGACGGCCTGCAAATGGACGCAGGGGTGGAAGCAGTTCCTGTGCGGCGCGCGCGACGCCGAGCACCCCTACGCCGTGCCCGCTCATGCCCAGCGCCTGGCGGGCCTGCCGCCTGCGCTGGTGCTCACCAGCGAGGACGACCCGCTGCGCGACGAGGCGCTGGCCTATGCGGGCCGCCTGGAGGCCGCGGGCATCGCGGTGCGCAAGGAGGTGCTGCGCGCCCAGCCCGAGGCGGCGATGCCCGATGCGCTGCTGCAGCCGGGTGCCTACGAGTGCCCGTGCGCCCCGCAGGTGTGCGCGCAGTTTGTGCGTTTTTTCGAAGAGACGCGATGTAGCGAATGACCTTGCCCCCGCAAGGTTGAAGCCAGGAGCCGCTTGACCTTCACACCGCGTGAAGGCCAACACTGCGGCTCCCCGTTGGACGTTGTTTTTTTCCGGCACGCGATGCCGGTAGGGCGCAGCTTTGCCTGTTTATTTTTTGGAGGACTCCGCATGAACCCGAATACCCGCCCATCCCGCCGCTGGTGGATCACCGGCATTGCCGCCGCCGCGGCCGTCGCCACGGGCGGCGCCCTGGTCGGCACGCGCCAATCGCACGCCGAGGCGCCGCAGCAGGCGCCGCAGGCCGTGCCCGTCTCCGTGGCGGTGGTGCAGCCGCAGGACATCGCGCTGTGGGACGAATTCTCGGGCCGCCTCGAAGCCGTGCAGCGCGTGGACGTGCGGGCCCGCGTGGCGGGCGCCGTGCAGTCGGTGCACTTCCGCGAGGGTGCGCTCGTCAAGCAGGGCGACCTGCTCTTCACCGTGGACCCCGCGCCCTACGCCGCCGAGGTGGAGCGCGCCGAGGCCCAGGTGGTGGCCGCGCAGGCGCGCGTGTCGTACACCCACAGCGAGATGGAACGCGCCGCGCGCCTGTGGGAGGAGCGCGCCATCGCCCAGCGCGAACGCGACGAGCGCCAGAACGCCCAGCGCGAGGCCGACGCCAACCTGCGCGCCGCGCAGGCCGCGCTGCAGACGGCGCGCCTGAACCTGGGCTACACCCAGGTGCGCGCGCCCATCGCGGGGCGCGTGGGCCGCATCGAGGTCACGCAGGGCAACCTCGTGGCCGCGGGGCCGGGCGCGCCGGTGCTCACCACGCTGGTGTCGGTGAGCCCGATCTACGCGAGCTTCGATGCCGACGAGCAGGTGGTGGCCCGCGCGCTGCAGGACCTGCCCGGCGGCGCGAGCGCGCGCGCCGCCATCGGCCGCATCCCGGTGCAGATCGGCACCGGCACCTCGGGCGGCACGCCGTACCAGGGCCGGCTGCAGCTCATCGACAACCTGGTCGATGCCAAGAGCGGCACGGTGCGCGTGCGCGCCACGCTCGACAACGCCGACGGCGCGCTCATGCCCGGCCAGTTCGCGCGCATCCGCATGGGCCAGGCGCGCAGCACGGCGGCGCTGCTCATCAACGAGCGCGCCGTGGGCACGGACCAGAACAAGAAGTTCGTGATGGTGCTGGGCGAGGGCAACAAGGTCGAGTATCGCGAGGTGCAGCTCGGCGCGCCGTTCGACGGCCTGCGCGTGGTCACCTCGGGCCTCAAGGCCGGCGAGACCATCGTCGTGAACGGCCTGCAGCGTGTGCGCCCCGGCGCCGTGGTGGCGCCCCAGGCCGTGCCCATGGCCGCCAAGTCTGAAATCCAGGGCGAGGGCGCGCAGGCGCGCGCCGCCGCCAAATCGCCCGCCGCCTAAGGCCTAAGGATTCACGATCATGAATCTCTCCCGCTTCTTCATCGACCGCCCCATCTTCGCCGGGGTGCTGTCGGTGCTCATCTTCCTGTCGGGCCTCATCGCCATGCGGGCGCTGCCGATCTCGGAATACCCCGAGGTCGCGCCGCCCTCGGTGGTGGTGCGCGCGCAGTACCCGGGCGCGAGCCCCAAGGTGATCGCCGAGACCGTGGCCACGCCGCTCGAGGAGTCGATCAACGGCGTCGAAGGCATGCTCTACATGGGCAGCCAGGCCACGACCGACGGCGTGATGACGCTCACCGTTACCTTCAAGCTCGGCACGGACCCCGACAAGGCCCAGCAGCTCGTGCAGAACCGCGTCTCGCAGGCCGAGCCGCGCCTGCCCGAGGAGGTGCGCCGCCTGGGCGTCACCACCGTCAAGAGCGCGCCCGACCTGACCATGGTCGTGCACCTCGTGTCGCCCAACCAGCGCTACGGCATCGACTACCTGCGCAACTACGCCGTGCTCAACGTGAAGGACCGCCTCGCGCGCATCCAGGGCGTGGGCCAGGTGCAGATCTTCGGCGGCGGCGACTACTCCATGCGCGTGTGGCTCGACCCGCAGAAGGTCGCGCAGCGCGGCCTCTCGGCCAGCGACGTGGTGGCCGCCATCCGCAGCCAGAACGTACAGGCCGCGGCCGGCGTGGTGGGCGCGTCGCCCGGCCTGCCGGGCGTGGACATGCAGCTGTCCATCAACGCGCAGGGCCGCCTCAAGACCGAGGAGGAGTTCGGCGACATCATCGTCAAGACCGGCGCGGACGGCGCGGTGACGCGCCTGCGCGACGTCGCGCGCCTGGAGCTGGGCGCGGCCGACTACTCGCTGCGCTCGCTGCTCAACAACGACCCGGCCGTGGGCATGGGCGTGTTCCAGGCCCCGGGCTCGAACGCGCTCGACATCTCGGCCAACGTGCGCAAGGTGATGGAGGAGATTCAGAAGACCATGCCCGAGGGCGTGGAGTACCGCATCGCCTACGACCCCACGCAGTTCGTGCGCGCCTCCATCAAATCCGTGGTCCAGACGCTGCTCGAGGCCATCGCGCTCGTGGTGCTCGTGGTGATCCTGTTCCTGCAGACCTGGCGCGCCTCCATCATCCCGCTGCTGGCCGTGCCGGTGTCGGTGGTGGGCACGTTCGCGGTGCTGCACCTGCTGGGCTTCTCGATCAACGCGCTCTCGCTGTTCGGCCTGGTGCTGGCCATCGGCATCGTGGTGGACGACGCCATCGTCGTGGTGGAGAACGTGGAGCGCAACATCGAGGCGGGCCTGTCCCCGCGCGACGCGACCTACCGCGCCATGCGCGAGGTGTCGGGCCCCATCATCGCCATCGCGCTGGTGCTGGTGGCCGTGTTCGTGCCGCTGGCCTTCATCAGCGGGCTCACGGGGCAGTTCTACCGCCAGTTCGCGGTGACCATCGCCATCTCCACGGTGATCTCGGCCATCAACTCGCTCACGCTGTCGCCCGCGCTCTCGGCGCTGCTGCTGCGCGGGCACGGCCAGCCCAAGGACGCGCTCACGCGCGGCATGGACCGCGCGCTCGGCGGCTTCTTCCGCCGCTTCAACCGCGTGTTCCAGCGCGGCTCCGAGGCCTACAGCGGCGGCGTGCGCAGCGTGATCGGGCGCAAGGCGCTCATGCTCGCGGTCTACCTCGCGCTCGTGGGCCTGACCTGGGGCCTGTTCAAGACCGTGCCCGGCGGCTTCGTGCCCGCGCAGGACAAGCAGTACCTGATCGGCTTCGCGCAACTGCCCGACGGCGCCACGCTGGACCGCACCGAGGAGGTGATCCACCGCATGGGCGAGATCACGCGCAAGAACCCCAACGTGGAGGACGCGATCGCGTTCCCCGGCCTGTCGATCAACGGCTTCACGAACAGCTCCAACTCGGGCATCGTGTTCGTCACGCTCAAGCCCTTCGCCGAGCGCACGCGCGCCGACCAGAGCGGCGGCGCCGTGGCCGGGCAGCTCAACCAGGCCTACGGCAGCATCCAGGACGCCTTCATCGCCATGTTCCCGCCGCCGCCGGTGGCGGGCCTGGGCACCACGGGCGGCTTCAAGCTGCAGATCGAGGACCGCGCCTCGCTGGGCTACGAAAAGATGGACGCCGCCGTGAAAGCCTTCATGGCCAAGGCCTACCAGACACCTGAGCTAGCCGGTCTGTTCACGAGCTGGCAGGTCAACGTGCCGCAGCTCTACGCCGACATCGACCGCACCAAGGCGCGCCAGCTCGGCGTGCCCGTGACCGACGTGTTCGACACCCTGCAGATCTACCTGGGCAGCCTCTACGCCAACGACTTCAACCAGTTCGGCCGCACCTACAGCGTGCGCGTGCAGGCCGACGCGCCGTACCGCGCGCGTGCCGAGGACGTGGGCCTGCTCAAGGTGCGCTCCAGCACGGGCGAGATGGTGCCGCTGTCGGCCCTCTTGAAGATGGAGCCCAGCTTCGGCCCCGAGCGCGCCATGCGCTACAACGGCTACCTCGCGGCCGACGTGAACGGCGGCCCCGCGCCCGGCTACTCGTCGGGCCAGGCCCAGGCGGCCATCGAGCGCATCGCGGCCGAGACGCTGCCGCCCGGCATTGCGTTCGAGTGGACGGAGCTGACGTACCAGGAAATCCTCGCGGGCAACTCGGCCGTGCTGGTGTTCCCCATCGCCATCCTGCTGGTGTTCCTGGTGCTGGCCGCGCAGTACGAAAGCCTCACGCTGCCCATCGCCATCATCCTCATCGTGCCCATGGGCCTGCTGGCCGCCATGGCGGGCGTGTGGCTCTCGCACGGCGACAACAACGTGTTCACGCAGATCGGGCTCATCGTGCTCGTGGGGCTGTCGGCCAAGAACGCGATCCTGATCGTGGAGTTCGCGCGCGAGCTGGAGTTCGCCGGGCGCAGCCCCGTGCAGGCCGCCATCGAGGCCAGCCGCCTGCGCCTGCGCCCCATCCTCATGACCTCGCTGGCCTTCGTGATGGGCGTGCTGCCGCTCGTGCTCTCCACGGGCGCGGGCTCGGAGATGCGCAGCGCCATGGGCGTGGCCGTGTTCGCCGGAATGATCGGCGTGACGGCGTTCGGCCTGTTCCTCACGCCCGTGTTCTACGTGGCGCTGCGCCGCCTGGCGGGCAACCGGCCGCTGGCGCACCACGGCGCGGCGCATGCGCCGCAAGGGGCCGCGCCGGGCCACGCCTCGGGCGGCGGCCACCCGCTGCTGGCCGCCCCGCGCGGCGATGCCGAATGAAATGGGAGAAACACCATGAACCGACTTTTCTCGCTGCTGACCCCGCTGGCCGCCGCCTTGGCGCTGGCGGGCTGCATGACCCAGCCCCTGGCGCCCGCCGATGCCACCGCGGGCGTACCCGTCCCCGCCGCCTTCGCCGCCGCGCCGTGGACGGTGGCCCCGCCCGCCGAGGCCCAGCCGCGCGGCGCGTGGTGGCAGGCGTTCCAGGACCCGGTGCTCGATGCGCTCGTGGAGCGCGCGGGCGCGGGCAACACCACCATCCAGCAGGCCGCGGCCCGGCTGGCCGAAGCGCGCGCCCTGCTGCGCAGCGCCGACGCGGACCGCTCCGTGCAGGTGGGCGCCCAGGGCGGCGTGGTGCGCCAGGCCGGTGCCAACACGGCGGGCGGCGCCACGCCCGCCACGCTGGCCCAGACGGGGCTGAACGTGTCGTACGAGCTCGACCTGTTCGGCCGCCTCTCACAGGCCAGCGACGCGGCGCGGCTCGACGCGCAGGCCCAGGCCGCGCTGCTGCAGAGCACGCGCCTCATGGTGCAGGCCGACGTGGCCCAGGCCTACCTGCAGTTGCGCGCGGTGCAGGCCGAGCGCGTGCTGGTCGATGAAAGCCTGGCCGCCTACCAGAGCACGCTGCGGCTCACGCAGCGGCGCTACCAGGCGGGCGACGTGGCCGAACTGGACCTGGCGCGCGTGCAGACCGAGGTTGCTTCCACCGAGTCCGACGCGCTGGCCCTGGCGCGCGAGGAGCAGACGCTGGCCCACGCCATCGCCGTGCTGGTGGGCGAGGTGGCCACCGGCTTCAGCGTGCCCGCCGCCACCGGCGATGCCGCGCTGCCCGTGATCCCGCCCGGCGTGCCGGGCACAGTGCTCGCGCGCCGGCCCGACGTGGCGGCCGCGCAGGCCGCCGTGCTGGCCGCGCAGGCGCGCGTGGGCGTGGCGCAGGCCGCGTGGTTCCCGGCCGTCACGCTCACGGGCAGCGGGGGCTTTGCCTCGCCCGAGCTGTCCGACCTGTTCAAGTGGTCGGCGCGCGCCTGGAGCGCGTCCGCGCTGCTGTCGCTGCCGATCTTCGACGGCGGGCGGCGCGAGGCCGGCGTGCAGGGCGCGCAGGCCCGGCTCGACGCGGCCCTGGCCGCGCAGCGGGGCCAGGTGCTCACGGCCTTCCGCGAGGTGGAGGACCAGCTCGGCGCGCTGCGCCTGCTCGCAGGCCAGGCCGAGGCGCAGGACCGCGCCGTGGCCTCGGCGCGGCGCGCCACGCAGCTGTCGGACACGCGCTACCGCAACGGCCTCGTGAGCCAGCTCGAACTGCTGGACGCGCGCCGCAGCGAGCTGCGCAACCGCCGCCAGGCGCTGCAGGTGCGCACCGCGCAGTACCTGGCGACGGTGGGGCTGGTCCGCGCGCTGGGCGGCGGCTGGGGCGATGCGGCGGCCACGGCGGGGTAGCCTGCGGGACTGCGGGGGGATGCGGGCGGGTCTATAGTTTCCCGGTCCCCCACCCCTCCCACCTTTTCGAGAGCGCACCGCATGAGCTACCAAGACACCCGCCTCTTCATCGCCGGCCAATGGCAGGACGCCGCCAGCGGCCAGACCCTGCCCGTCTTCAACCCCGCCACGGGCCGCGAGATCGGCCGCGTGGCCCATGCGGGCATCCCCGACCTGGACCGCGCGCTGGCCGCTGCGCAGCAGGGCTTCCTGGCCTGGCGCGATACGCCCGCGTTCGAGCGCGGCAAGGCCATGCGCCGCGCCGCCGCGCTGCTGCGCGAGCGGGCCGACGCCATTGCCCGCCTGCTCACGCAGGAGCAGGGCAAGCCGCTGGCCGAGGCGCGCGTGGAAACGCTGTTCGCGGCCGACATCATCGAGTGGGCCGCCGAGGAGGGCCAGCGCGTGTACGGCCGCATCGTGCCCTCGCGCAACCCGGCCGCGCGCCAGATGGTGGTGAAGGACCCGGTGGGCCCCGTGGCCGCGTTCACGCCGTGGAACTTCCCCATCAACCAGGTGGTGCGCAAGATGGCCGCCGCGCTCGCGGCGGGCTGCTCCATCCTCGTGAAGGCGCCCGAGGAAACGCCCGCCAGCCCCGCCGAGCTGGTGCGCGCCTTTGCCGATGCGGGCGTGCCCGCGGGCGTGGTGGGGCTGGTGTACGGCAACCCGGCCGAGATTTCTTCGTACCTCATCCCGCACCCCGTGATCCGCAAGGTCACGTTCACGGGCTCCACGCCCGTGGGCAAGCAGCTCGCGGCCCTGGCGGGCCAGCACATGAAGCGCGTGACCATGGAACTCGGCGGCCACGCGCCCGTGATCGTGGCCGAGGACGCCGACCTGGAGCTGGCCATCAAGGTCGCGGGCGGCGCCAAGTTCCGCAATGCGGGGCAGGTCTGCATCTCGCCCACGCGCTTTTTGGTGCACGAGAGCATCCGAGCCGACTTCGTGGCCGCGCTCGCGCGCCATGCGCGGGGCCTGAAGGTGGGCGACGGCCTGGCCGAGGGCACGCAGATGGGCCCGCTGGCCAACCCGCGCCGCGTCACGGCCATCACCGAGCTGCTGCGCGACGCCGTGGCCCAGGGCGCCACGGTGGCGGCGGGCGGCGAGCGCCTCAGTGGCGAGGGCAATTTCTTCGCGCCCACGGTGATCGATGGCGTGCCGCTGTCGGCGCGCATCTTCAACGACGAGCCCTTCGGCCCCGTGGCCGCCGTGCGCGGCTTCCAGACCATGGAAGAGGCCGTGGCCGAGGCCAACCGGCTGCCCTTCGGCCTCGCGGGTTATGCGTTCACGCGCTCGCTGCAGCACGCGCACCTGCTGTCGCAGCGGCTCGAGGTGGGCATGCTGTGGATCAACCAGCCCGCCGCGCCCATGCCCGAGCTGCCGTTCGGCGGCATCAAGGATTCGGGCTACGGATCGGAGGGCGGCCCCGAGGCTCTGGAGGCCTGCCTGAACACGCGCCTCGTGTCGATCCTCAACGTTTGAGGCGCGGCTACGCAGCCACCCGGTTGCGCCCCTCGTGCTTGGCCCGGTACAGCGCGGCGTCGGCCTGGGCCAGCAGGGTGTCGATGCCCCCGTCCGTTGACTGCGCCGCCTCCACGGTGGCCACGCCCACGCTCACGGTGCAGCCCACGGGCTGCGCGGGCTGCCCGGCGGCGCGCCGCAGGCGTTCCGCCGTGGCGAGCGCGTGGCCGGTGTCCGCCTCGGGCAGCAGTACCAGGAATTCCTCGCCGCCGTAGCGGCCCAGGCGGTCCGTCTTGCGCAGGGTGGTGGACACGCGCCGGGCAAAGCCCACCAGCACCTGGTCGCCCGCCTGGTGGCCCCACTGGTCGTTGATGCGCTTGAAGTGGTCGATGTCCAGCAGCAGGATGGAAAACGGTGTGCCGTAGCGCTTCCAGCGTTCCCATTCCGTGGCGCAGGCCTCCAGGATGGCGCGGCGCGTGAGCGCGCCCGTCAGCCCGTCGTGCGTGGCCAGGTGCTCCAGCTCCTCGCGCAGCCGTTCGCTGGCCATGAGCAGCACGCCCACGCAGACCAGCAGCAGCGAGAAGTTGAACGTGGCCAGGTAGACCACCTGGACGGTGGAGGGCGTGTACCGCTGCGCATCGGCCGTGTCGAACCAGAAGGTGGTGACCGCGCGCGCCAGCACCACCAGGGCCTGCAGCACCATGACGGTCAGGGTGAACCGTGGTGCGAACCCGCGCCCGTGCCGCCACAGCACGCGGGCGTGGGCGAGCAGCGCGGCGGCAATGGCGCAGGTGAACAGCGCGACGCGGACGCGGTAGTCGGGAACCACCTCCAGAAAGAAGGCCAGCGCCGCCAGCAGCAGCACGCCCATGGCGAGCCAGCGGCGCCAGGTGCTGCGCAGCCCGTAGAAGCGCTGGCTGCCGAAGTGAAAGCACAGCACCCCGGCCAGCAGCAGCGCATTGCCACCGACCACGGTGGTGAGAGGGGGCACGACCTTGTCGAGCGCGTAGATCAGGGCGGCGGCCAGGCACAGCAGCGGGGCCAGGCCCCAGATGCCCAGGGCCGTGCGCATGCGCTCGGGAAAGCCGCGCCGCAGGCCGAACAGCACCAGGCCCATCACCACGCCGATCAGGCTGGCCATGATGGAAATGGAACGCGGGTCGAGGCTCATGGATGGCGGGGCGGGTGGCAACCTCCACAGTATCCATGCAATCGGCTGCTATTTTTTGAGTAGCTGCTTGCACAAGACCCATAGGCGCTACAGCCTGTTTTGGCATTGCATGTCAGCCGTGTACCGTGGCCGCTACCAGGCGCGCTACCACGGGCCGTACCAGCAGCACGCAGCCGAAGGCCACGGGCATGGCCAGCGCGTAGGCGTTCAGCACGCGCTGCGCGTAGCCCGCGCCCAGGCCGGTGCCCGCGGCCACGATGACGCCGCACATGAGGAAGGCCATGATGCCCGCCATGTAGAACGCGAAGACGATGGCGGTGTAGCGGCGGGGCAGCTTGCGGCGGGAGGGAATGGGTTGAATGGTCATTGGGTTTCGCTCCAGAACAGTGGGAATGAGCGGCACTGTACGCAGCCCCGCCGTGCGCCGGTAGAGGGCGCTGGCTTGCAGGACCCATAAGCCATACTTACGAATGCGTTTCACGATACATTCACAAGAGTGCCGAATATGCCAAATCTGCGCGCCATAGAAACCTTCGTCAAAGCCCTGGAGGGCGGCTCCATCGCCTCGGCCGCGCGGCAGCTCGGCATTTCCGCGGCGGCTGCCAGCCAGAACATCGCGCGGCTTGAGCGTGAGCTGGGCACGCGGCTGATCACGCGCACCACGCGCTCGATGGCACTGACCGAGGCGGGCGAGCGCTACCTGGCCCGCGTGGCGCCCGTGCTGGATGCGCTGGAGAAGGCGCAGTCCGACGTTTCCCTGGTGCAGGGCGAGCTGCACGGGCGCCTGCGCGTGGCCTGCATGGCGGCCTTTGGCCGCCACGTGCTGGCGCCGCTGCTGCCCGCGTTCGCGCAGCGCCACCCCCGGCTGGCGCTGGACCTGCTGGTGGCGGACCGCGACGTGGACGTGCTCAGGGAGGATGTGGACGTGAGCATCCGCTACCGCGACGCGCTGGAGCCCGGCATGTCGGTGCGCGAACTGGCGGCCGTGCCGCGCCTGTTGTGCGCCGCGCCGCAGTACCTGCGCGAGCATGGCCATCCCGAGGTGGCCGAGGACCTGCTGCAGCACGCCTGCCTGCTCTACCGGCGCGAGCGCGACGGGCGCTTCATGCTCTGGCCCTTCATGCGCGATGGCCGGCGCGTGGACCCGCCGCTGCGGATCGCGGCGATCGGCACCGACATCGACACGCTCGCCGAATTCGCGCTGGCGGGCGGCGGCATCGCCTGGCTGGGCAGCTTCATCGCCCACCGCTACGTGCAGGAGGGGCGCCTGGTGCCGCTGCTGCTGCGGCCCGGGCGCAAGGGGCAACTGCGGTTCGAGGACGAGACGCTGGACTTCTTCGCGTGCTTTCGCGACCGGCAGTACGTGCCCGCCAAGGTCCGCGCCTTCGTGGACTACCTGCTTGAGGTGCTGCCGCAGCAGCCGGCGCTGGCCTGGCGCCCGGAGGCCGCCCGGGCCGGCCGCGCTCCATGAAAAAAGCGGGCCGGGGCCCGCTTTGCTGGAGAACCGGGCGGCGGCCTCAGTCGTCCGCTTCGCCCATCTGCGACTGCAGGTAGTTCGGCAGGCCGACCTTGCCGATCAGGTCGATCTGGGTTTCGAGGAAGTCGATGTGCTCCTCGGTGTCGTCCAGGATCTTTTGCAGCAGGTCGCGCGAGACGTAGTCGCGCACGCTTTCGCAGTAGGCCATGCCTTCCTTGATGGTGGCCTGGGCGCCTTGCTCGGCGCGCAGGTCGCAGGCCAGGATCTCGGACACGTCCTCGCCCACCTGGAGCTTGCCCAGGTCCTGCAGGTTGGGCAGGCCGTCGAGCACGAAGATGCGGTCCATGATCCAGTCGGCATGCTTCATCTCGCCGATGGACTCCGCGTATTCCTTCTTGGCCAGCTTGTCGAAACCCCAGTGCTTGAGCATGCGGTAGTGCAGGAAGTACTGGTTGATGGCCGTGAGCTCGTTCTTGAGCTGGGCCTGCAGGTGCGCGATGGCTTGTGCGTCGCCTTTCATGGGGCTTCTCCTTGTGTGATACCAACTCTGATTGTCGGAGCTTGGCCCTTCAGGACGCAAGGTATTCCCCCACCCTGGCGGTCTGGCTGGGTTTGATGCTGAGTTGTGTTCGCATTCGGAAGGGGCGGCTGCACACCTATGAATAGCTATGTTCAATTGAATGAATGAAATCAATTAATTGGATTGATGCTGCTGGAAGGCCTAGACTTCAGTCCTGTGTTCAGTCCATCAACCTGAGGAAACCGCAATGTCCCTGATCAATACGCAAGTCCAGCCCTTCAAGACCACCGCCTTCGTGAACCGCGGCGGCAAGGGCGAATTCATCGAAGTGTCCGACGCCGACCTGAAGGGCAAGTGGTCCGTGGTGATCTTCATGCCCGCTGCCTTCACCTTCAACTGCCCCACCGAGATCGAGGACGCGGCCGACAACTACGCCGAGTTCCAGAAGGCCGGTGCCGAGGTCTACATCGTGACCACCGACACGCACTTCTCGCACAAGGTGTGGCACGAGACCTCCGACGCCGTGGGCAAGGCCAAGTTTCCGCTGGTGGGCGACCCCACGCACCAGCTCACCAATGCCTTCGGCGTGCACATCCCCGAGGAAGGCCTGGCGCTGCGCGGCACGTTCATCATCAATCCCGATGGCGTCATCAAGACCATGGAAGTGCACGACAACGCCATCGCCCGCGACGTGAAGGAAACCGTGCGCAAGCTCAAGGCCGCCCAGTACGTGGCCAGCCACCCCGGCCAGGTGTGCCCCGCCAAGTGGAACGAAGGCGCCAAGACCATCACGCCTTCGCTGGACCTGGTCGGCAAGATCTGATCCGCCACTCTTTGACGTAAGTTCGCACAAAAGCCCAGGCACCCCTGGTGCCTGGGCTTTTTGTTGCCCAGAATTCCCCGAAAACAAGGACCGAAGCCATGCTCGACGACAACCTCAAAGCCCAACTCAAAGCCTACCTGGAGCGCCTGCAAAAGCCCGTCGAGCTGGTCGCCACGCTGGACGATTCCGCCACTTCGCGCGAGCTGCGCGAACTGCTGGAGGACATCCGCGCGCAGTCCGGCAAGATCACCGTGGTGGAGAAGAACGACGCCAGCGTGCGCACGCCTTCCTTCCTCATCACCAACCCCGGCGTGGACACGGGCGTGCGCTTCGCCGGCGTGCCGCTGGGGCATGAATTCACCTCGCTCGTGCTCGCGCTGCTGCAGGTGGGCGGCCACCCGAGCAAGGAGGCTGCGGACCTGCTGGAGCAGGTGAAGAACCTCGAGGGCGACTACCACTTCGAGACCTACTACTCCCTGAGCTGCCACAACTGCCCGGACGTGGTGCAGGCGCTCAACCTGATGAGCGTGCTCAACCCGCGCATCACGCACACCGCCATCGACGGCGGCGTGTTCCAGGGCGAGATCAAGGAACGCGAGATCATGGGCGTGCCCACCGTGTTCCTGAACGGCCGCAACTTCGGCCAGGGCCGCATGGAGCTGGCCGAGATCGTCGCCAAGATCGACAGCGGCGCGCAGGCCCGCGTCGCCGCGAAGATCAACGCGATGGAGCCGTTCGACGTGCTCGTGGTCGGCGGCGGCCCCGCCGGCGCCGCGGCCGCCGTGTACGCGGCGCGCAAGGGCATCCGCACCGGCGTGGCGGCCGAGCGCTTCGGCGGCCAGGTGCTCGATACCGTGGACATCGAGAACTACATCTCGGTGAGCAAGACCGAAGGTCCGAAGTTCGCCATCGCGCTGGAGCAGCACGTGAACGACTACGACGTGCAGGTGATGAACCTGCAGCGCGCCAAGGCCCTGGTCCCCGCGAAGGAAGAGGGCGGCCTGGTCGAGGTGCAGCTCGAGAGCGGCGCCTCGCTCCACTCGCGCACCGTGATCCTCTCGACCGGCGCGCGCTGGCGCAACATGAACGTGCCCGGCGAGGAGCAGTACCGCACCAAGGGCGTGACCTACTGCCCGCACTGCGACGGCCCGCTGTTCAAGGGCAAGCGCGTGGCGGTGATCGGCGGCGGCAACTCAGGGATCGAGGCCGCCATCGACCTGGCCGGCGTGGTGGCCCACGTGACGGTGCTGGAGTTCGCGCCCGCGCTCAAGGCCGACGCCGTGCTGCAGCGCAAGCTCGCGAGCCTGCCCAACGTGGACGTGATCCTCAACGCCCAGACCACCGAGGTCAACGGCGACGGCAGCAAGGTCACGGGCCTGAGCTACAAGGACCGCACGAACGGCGAAGCCCGGCAGGTGGCGCTCGAAGGCATCTTCGTGCAGATCGGCCTGCTGCCCAACACCGACTGGCTCAAGGGCACGGTGGAGCTCTCCAGGTTCGGCGAGATCGTGGTGGACGCGCGCGGCCAGACCAACGTGCCGGGCGTGTTCGCGGCGGGCGACTGCACCACGGTGCCGTACAAGCAGATCATCATCGCGGCGGGGGCCGGGGCGACGGCGGCGCTCTCCGCGTTCGACCACCTGATCCGCACGTCGGCACCGGCTTGAGTTTGCAAGCCAAAAAGGGCTCCAGCGCTTGCGTGGCGGGCGCTGGAAGCTATTTAATCAGGAGCTGATCAGGAACCGGTCAGGAGCGCCTGCGGCGCTCCAGCCCCTCGAACAGGCCCATGCCCGCGAGCATCGCGGCCACGAAGACCAGCGCCTTGGGCAGGCCCATGCCCAGCGCCACGATGGCCGGGCCGGGGCACAGGCCCGCCATGCCCCAGCCCACGCCGAACAGCAGGCTGCCCGCCACCAGGCGGCGGTCGATGGTGCGGGCCGTGGGCAGCTGCATCGCTGCGGCCAGCAGCGGCCGGGCGCGGCGGCGCGCCAGCGTGAATGCCGCGAGCCCCACGGCGACGGCGCCCGCCATCACCAGGGCCAGCGACGGGTCCCACGCGCCCGCCACGTCCAGGAACCCCAGCACCTTGGCCGGATTGGCCATGCCCGAGACGATCAGCCCCAGGCCGAACACCAGGCCCGAGAGAAAAGCAGCAATGGCCGGCATGGCATCACCCCCACAGGTGCCGCAGCACGAACACCGTCACGAAGCCCGCGCCCATGAAGGCCAGCGTGGCCGCCAGCGAGCGCGGCGACAGACGCGAGAGCCCGCACACCCCGTGCCCGCTGGTGCAGCCCGCGCCGTAGCGCGTGCCCAGCCCCACCAGCAGCCCGGCCAGCGCCAGCGTGCCGTAGCCCGCGTCGATCTGCGGCGAGGGCACGGCGGCGAACAGCGCCCAGGCCAGCGGCGCGGCCGCCAGCCCCAGCACGAAGGCGGCGCGCCAGGCCACGTCGCCGTGCCTGGGCCGCAGCAGCCCGCCCAGCACGCCGCTGATGCCCGCGATGCGGCCGTTGAGCAGCACCAGCAGCCCCGCGGCCACGCCGATGAGCAGGCCGCCCGCCAGCGCGGGCAGCGGTGTGAAGTGGTTCCAGTCGATGGTCATCGGGGCTCCTGGGGGCAGTACAGGCGGTAGAGCAGGTGGAGGATTTCGAGCATCGCCGGATCGGCCACGCTGTAGTAAATGCTCTTGCCCTCGCGGCGCGTCTGCACCACCTCTTCGCTGCGCAGCACGCCAAGCTGCTGCGACAGCGTGGGCTGGCGGATGCCCAGCGCTTGTTCCAGTTCGCTCACGCACATCTCGCCTTGCGCGAGCTGGCACAGCAGCAGCAGCCGGTCTTCGTTGGCCAGCACCTTGAGGGCGGCCACCGCCTGGCTTGCGGCGCTGCGCAGGGCTTCGGTGGAAAGGGCAGGGGGGCGGGCGGGCATGGGGTGCTTCTTCAATGTCGATTGAAATATTATATAAAGAAATATAATATATATCCAATGAGTGAAGCAACCGCACCGGGCACTGCCCAGGAGTTCGCATGACCGCCCGCACCCACGTTCAAGGCTTCTTCGACCCACAGACCGGCACGGTGTCCTACGTCGTGGCCGACGCTGCCACGGGCCGCGCCGCCGTCATCGATCCGGTGCTGGACTACGACCCCGCCTCCGGCCGCACCGGCACTGCGTCCGCCGACCGGCTGCTGGCCCACGTGCGCGGCCACGGCCTGCAGGTGGACTGGATCCTGGAGACCCACGCGCACGCCGACCACCTCTCCGGCGCCCGCCACGTGCAGGCGCAGGCGGGCGGCACCATCGCCATCGGCGAGCGCATCCGCGCGGTGCAGGCCGTCTTCCAGAAGCTCTACAACCTCGACGCGGCTTCCTGCCCGACGGCAGCCAGTTCGACCACCTGTTCCGGGACGGCGAGCGCTTTCGCATCGGCGAGACGGAGGCCACCGCGCTGGCCGTGCCCGGCCACACCCCGGCCGACATGGCCTACCTCGTGGACGGCGCGGTCTTCGTGGGCGACACGCTGTTCATGCCCGACGTGGGCAGCGCGCGGGCCGATTTCCCGGGCGGCGATGCGCGCCAGCTCTATGCCTCCATGCGCCGCCTGCTCGCGCTGCCGCCCGAAACGGCGATGTACGTCTGCCACGACTACCCGCCGCCCACCCGGGCGCCGCGCTGGCAGACCACCGTGGCCGAGCAGCGCGCCCACAACATCCACATGCGCGACGGCACCACCGAGGAGGCCTTCGTTGCCCTGCGCACCGCGCGCGATGCGGGGCTGGGCGTGCCCACGCTCATGCTGCCCGCCATTCAGGTGAACGTGCGCGGCGGGCAACTGCCGCCGCCGGAGGACAACGGCATCGCCTACCTGCGCATCCCGCTGAATGCGCTGCCCCGTCATGAGATTTCATGAAATATGCCTCTAGGCCATACCCAGAGCGCGCAAGCAGCTATTCAAAAAGGAGCAATCCGGCTTCAGCCGAACAGGTACTGCACCAGCCCCTGCTGCGTGTGCACCGGCGTGCAGCCCAGGCCCCAGATGTGGCCGATGCGCTCCGGCGTCAGCACCTCGGCCACCGGGCCGTGGCTGGCGGCCTCGCCGTGCGTGAGCAGCAGTGCGTCGTCCGCATAGCGCAGGGCCAGGTTCAGGTCGTGCAGCACGGCCGCCACGCCCACGCCCTGGCCGTGCGCCCAGCCGCGCAGCAGGCGCAGCGCCTGGTGCTGGTGGGCCAGGTCGAGCGCGGCGGTGGGCTCGTCCAGCAGCAGCCAGCGCGCCGCGCCGCCGGTGTCGTTGGGCAAGGGCGCCCAGACCTGGGCCAGCGCCCGCGCCAGGTGCACGCGCGCCTTCTCGCCGCCCGACAAGGTGTTGAAGATGCGCGGCGCCAGCGCCGCCACGTCGGTGGCCGCCAGGGCTTGCTCGACGATCCCTGCCTCATCCGCCGTGGGCTGCCTGCGGTGCGGGTAGCGGCCCAGCTCGGCGACCTCGCGCGCGGTGAAGTCGAAGGCCACGGCGCTCTCCTGCGGCATCACGGCGCGGCGCAGGGCCAGTGCGTGGGCGCCCAGGGCCTGCACGGGCTGGCCGTCCAGCAGCACCTGCCCGGCATCCGGGCGGCGCTGGGCCGACAGCAGCGACAGCAGCGTGGACTTGCCCGCGCCGTTGGGCCCCAGGATGGCCGTGAAGCGCCCGGGCCGCAGCGTGGCCGTGATGCCGTGCAGCAGCTCGCGCCCGCCCGCCGAGACGCGGGCATCGACACATTGCAGCGTCATACGCGGCTCCTGAAACGGCGCAGCATTAGCAAGAACATGGGGCCGCCGATGAAGGCCGTGAGCACGCCCAGCGGCAGCTCCGCCGGCTGCGCCACGGTGCGCGCCACCGCGTCGGCCGCCAGCACCAGCGCGGCGCCCAGCAGGGCCGCGCCGGGCAGCACCACGCGGTGGTCGGGACCGGCCACCAGCCGCACCCAGTGCGGCGCGATCAGGCCCACGAAGCCGATGATGCCGGTGGTGGCGGTGACGGCGCCCACCGCCAGCGCGGTGATGACCACGGCCGCGCGCTTGACGCGCTCGACTTGAACGCCCAGCAGCGCGGCCTGCGCCTCGCCCAGCGCGATGGCGTTGAGCGGGCGCGCCCAGGCCAGAGCCGCCGTGCAGGCCACGGCCACCAGCGCGGCCACCAGGGCCACGGCGCTCCAGCGCGCGCCGCCCAGGCTGCCCAGCAGCCAGAACTGGATGTTGCGCAGCTGCTCGTCGGTGGCGATGAAGTTGAGGTAGCCCAGGCCCGCGGCCGCCACGGCGTTCACCGCCACGCCCGCCAGCAGCATCAGTCCGATGTGCGTGCCCGACGGGCCTTGCGCAAACAGGTAGATGAGCAGCGTGACGCCCAGCCCACCCGCAAAGGCGGCGAGCATCAGAGTCCAGCTGCCCAGGGTGTGCGGCAGCGCGGGAAACCACTGCGTGCCCAGCACGATGACCACGCCCGCCGCCAGCGCCGCGCCGCTGCTGATGCCGATCAGGCCGGGGTCGGCCAGCGGGTTGCGAAACAGCCCTTGCATCAGCGCGCCCGCCACGCCCAGCCCGGCGCCTGCGGCCACGCCGAGCAGCAGGCGCGGCAGGCGGATGTTGAGGAACACGAGCTGCGCGGGCGTGTCTTGCACGCTGCCCGCCAGCATGCGCAGCAGCTCGGCGGGCGCGATGGGGTAGGCCCCGCTGGCCGCGCCCGCCATGAAGGCCAGCAGCACGAGCGCCAAGCCCAGCACCAGCGCCGTGCGCGGCGCCAAACGCGGCGCGGTCACGACGAATGGATGCGCTGGTGCACTTCGCGCACGGCCTGCGGCATGCGCGGGCCGAAGCCCAGCAGCAGCAAGGCGTCCAGCGACACCACGGCGCGGCGCCGGTAGGCGGGGGTGAGTGCGAGCTCGGGCCGCTGCCAGAACTTCTCCAGCCCGCCCAGCGCCTCGATGCCCTGGTCGGTGGTGAGGATCACGTCCGGCGCGGCGGTGGCCATGGCCTCGGCCGTCATGGGGCGGTAGTTGGTGAAACCGCCCATGGCGTTCACCCCGCCCGCGAAGCGGATCAGCGCATCCGCCGCCGTGCCCTGGCCCGCCACCTGCGGCGCGGGGCCGTGCGAGAGGATGAACAGCACGCGGGGCTTGGGGCCTTTCGATGCCGCGACCTGCTGGCCCACCTGCGCCCATTCAGCGTCGAGCCGCGCCTGCAGCTCGCGCGCAGCCGCCTCGCGCCCGGCGGCGCGGCCCACGGCCTGCACCTTGGCGCGCACGTCTTCCCAGGTGTATTCGGACTTCACCAGCTCCACCTTCACGCCGGCGCTGCGCAACTGGTCCAGCACCACGGGCGGGCCGGCCTCGGTGGTGGCGATCACCGCGTCAGGTTGGAGGGAGAGCACGCCCTCGGCCGAGAGCTGGCGCATGTAGCCCACCTTGGGCGTCTTGAGCGCGGCGGCCGGGTAGAGGCTGGTGGTGTCGGTGCCCACGAGCTGCGCCTCGGCGCCCAGCGCGTAGACCACCTCGGTGATGGCGCCGCTGATGGTGACGAGGCGCGGGGGCTTCGGCTGTTGCTGTGCCCAGGCGGCCAGCGGGGCGCCCAGGGTTGCGGCGAGCACAGTGCGGCGGGTGGTGCTGTAGTGCATATCCATTCTCCAAGGCGCTTGAAACTGGCGCGCCCTAGGCCAGCGGACGCCGTGGAGCTGGCTTTGCCAGGCCACCGGCGTCGTCCCCCTTCCCGTAGCGCGCAGCGCGTAGAGAGAAGGGGGAAGCCGCGCAGCGGCTCAGGGGGTAGTGCTCAACTCCAATGGCGTGAGCTTGCTCACGACAGTGCGCCAGTCCTCGCGCTCGGGCTGGCCCGGCTTGCGCACGCCAAAGAACATGGCCATCAGCTCGCCCGTACCGTCGAAGGCTTCGACGGAGGTCACGACGCCGTCGCTGGTGGGTTTTTCCACCACCCACACGTGGGCGATGGCGTCCTCGCGCAGGTGCAGGTTGAAGCCCGGGTCCAGCACGTTGAGCCACTGCGCGCCGCGGATCTCCATGGGCTCGATGCGCGCCACGGGGCCGCTGTGGATCTGGATGCAGCCGGGGCTGCCCACGAAGACCATGATGGGCGCGCCGTCGAACGCGGCCTCCTGCAGCAGCTCGCGCAGCGCGGATGGGGCCACGCGGCGCGTGAAGCGGCCTTCGGCCAGGCGCAGGCTCTGCTGGCGCTCCACGTTGAACTTCTTGAGCAGGGGGAAGAATTCGTGCGTGTCCTGCATCGCGGCCCAGGCATCGAGCAGGGCGGGGGCGTCGATCTCGGCGTCGGCGCGGGGCGCGGGGGCCGGGGGCTTGTCGCGGAACACGTAGCCCAGCGCGGGTTCGCCAAAGCGCTGCATCACGGCCTCGAAGGCGGCGCGGTCGGTGGCCTCGCGGCAGAACACCTTGTGCACGGCCAGGCCGTGCGCGTCGAAGAACTGCAGGCTCAGCGACGCGGGCGTGCCGGGGTTGGCGGCGGCCTCGGTCACGGCGAAGCCCGCGTGCCAGTGCATGAAGAACAGGCGCAGGTCGATGGCCTCGCCCAGCGCCAGGCCCACGGGGCCGGTGGCGGAGAGGTTTTCGTACACGCCGGTCTTCTCGTGCACGGTGGTTTCGTTGCGCGTGAGGGCGAGCACGGGGCCGCAGGCCTGCAGGGCCTGCAGCAGCGCGAGCCAGTCGCCGCGCAGGGCCACGGATTGCAGGGGCCGGTCGTGCGCGCCGCCGTGGGCGGCGATGGCGGCGCCCTCGCTCAGGCCGATGGAAGCGGCGGCCTCCTTGTGGCGCAGGCCCATGGCGCGGGCCTGGGCGAAGCGGTCTCGGGTCGTGGGTGCGTTCATGGGGTCATTTATCAAAAAAGATAGCTGCCAGCGCACGATTGGTGGGGACTGGCGGCCAAAAAAGCTCTAAACGGATGGGTTGGATCTTTCACGGCGCCAGGCGTCGTTCCCAGCCCCTGAAACTGGCGCGGTCCAGGCCAGCGGACGCCGCGCAAGGGCCGCCCCGCCGCGCTGGCGGCGTCCCCCTGCCCGCATTGCGCAGCAATGCGAGAGCGGGGGGAAGGCCCGCAGGGCCTCAGGGGGGTGTTCATCAGTTCCCGGGCTGGATGCCGAACTCGAAGGTCCAGGTCTGCGCGCCGCTGTAGGCGGGCGTGGCCGCGGCGTACTTGATCTCGGCCAGGCGCATGCGCGCGTAGCTCTTGCCTTCGCCGGACTTGACCAGGGTGGCCGCGTCGGGGTTGGCCTTGAGCTGGTGCTGGGACAGGCCCACGGCAGCGGCGGCGGCATCGGTGGGGTAGTAGTTGAACCAGCCGTAGTTCAGCGCGTTGGGGTAGGTGCCGGTGTAGGCGGGCGTGAGCTGGGAGCCGATGCTGTCCTTGACCCAGGCCGTGGCAGTGGCGGGGCCGGTCTGCGCACTGGTCAGGTCGGCCAGGGTGTCGTTGAGGTTGGACGCGGCGGTGAATTGGGCGACCACCGGCTTGCCGTCGGCGCCGTAGAAGCCCGCGGGGGTCTTGCTCAGGAAACCGGCCACGGTGCCGCTGCCCGAGGTGCCGCCGTTGAGCTTGACGTTGTAGCGGTTGAAGGCGATCTGCCAGGGGCCCGTTTCGGTGGTCTTGGCCTTGTTCGCCAGGTCGTAGTAGACCCAGCCGGCGGAGGCGTCCACGGTGTCGCTTTGCACGTTGCCGGGGTTGGCCGTGTCCACCCAGCGGAACGAGGGCCAGCCCGAGACCGTGCCCGTGGCGCCGCCGTAGTAGCCGGTGACCTGCAGCGCGTACACCTTGCCCGCCGCGCCGGTGATGTCGGCCGAGGCGCTGTTGGTGGTGACCAGGAAGGTGCGGAAGTTGGGCGCGAGCTGGTGCGTGCCCGTGAGGTCGTATTCGAACGCGGCGCTCTGGATGTCGTTGCTGCCGGTGAAGGCGCTCTTGGCCGTGTCGGCGGTGTAGGCCGCGGCGGGCACGGCGCCGCCCGTGGGGTCGGTCAGCGCGTCGTTCCAGGTGAGCAGGTTGGTCCAGGTGTGCGTGAACGGGCTGCCGAAGGCCGCGCCCGCGCCGCTGCCGCTGGGGCCGCTGTTGGTGAAAAGCTCGGCCGAGCGGCCGCCGCTGACCAGCTTCACGTCCCACGCGGTGCCGGTGCAGCCTGCCACCTCGGCCTTGGCGTCGAAGTCGTAGCAGACCGACTGGCCGGCCGCGGGCAGCGTGAAGGTCCAGGTGGCGGTCTGCGTGAACTTGCTGGTGGATGCGGGCGGAGTGGTGGTGCCGCCGGACGAATCGCTGCCGCCACCGCCGCCGCAGGCGGCCAGGGCGGCCGCGGCCAGCGCCACGGACAGGGTTTGGAGGGTACGGGTGGTTTGCATGGTCGAGGCTCCTTGAAGTTCAGAGTGCGTTGCCGAACGAGACCTTGGCGCCCACGTAGACGAAGCGGCCCGCGATGGGGCCGTAGTCGCTGGTGTTGGCGAAGTTGCGCTGGCGGTTGGTGAGGTTGCTGATGCCGAAGAACAGCGTGGTGGCGCGGCCGATCCGGTGGTTCAGCGCCAGGTCGAGCGTGGCCCAGGCGGGGGAGCGGGCGCGCGTCGTGGTGTCCACCAGCTCGTCGCTCTGGGCGCGGGCGCGCAGGCTCAGCGTGGTGGCGCCCTGCAGGCGCCAGTCCGCGCCCAGGCGCACGATGCTCCGGGGGCGGCGCGTGAGCTCGAGCCCCGTGCCCAGGTCGCGCGTCTGGGTATAGGTGTAGGCGGCGTTCAGGCCCAGCGTGGCGGTGGCGCGCCATTGCGCGCTGGCCTCCAGCCCGGCGGTGCGGGCGCGCGACACGTTGGCGTAGGTGTAGGTGGCGATGCCGTCCGTGACCGTGGCGCTGGCCAGGTCGGTCTGGATCAGGTCGCGCACCCGGTTGTAGAAGGCGTTCACGTCGATGGTCAGCCGCTCGCCCTGGCTCAGCGTGCCGCCCAGTTGCAGGCTGTTGGACGATTCGGGCTTCAGGTTCGGGTTGCCCACCACGCGGTAGCCCAGCGTGCTGTGGTCGAACAGGTAGTGCCGCTCCTTGAGGTTGGGCACGCGGTAGCCCTGGCCCAGGCTGGCGCGCAGCACGCCCGTCCAGCCGCCGCTGTCCAATAGGTTGCCGCGCACGCTGACCTTGGGCGCCCAGTGGCCGCCGAAGTCCGAGTCGTGCTGGCCGCGCAGGCCCAGCAGCACCTCCCAGCGGTCGGAGAGCAGGATGTCGTTCTGCACGAACAGCTCGGTGCTGGTGCGCTCGGCGTTGCCCGCCGTGCCCAGCTCGGACAGCCCGTTGCTGGTCTGCGCCAGCGTCTCGCGGTGCCAGTCGGTGCCCACCATCCAGAGCTGGCGGCCCCATGCGGGCAGGTCGAACTGGGTGCCCAGGTGCTGCATGCGCTGGCGCGAATAGCGGTCGGTGGCCAGCACCTCGTTGGAGTAGCCGGGCGAGTGGCTGTCGTAGTCCTCGTGAACGCCCTTGACTTGCGCACGCAGGCCGTTGGCGAAGCGCCAGTCGGCGCCGCCGCTCACGCGGTCGCGCGTGATGGCCTCCAGCTTGCGCTGCGGCACGTTGGCCGGGGGCACGTAGAGGTTGTAGCGCTGGGTGTCGTCCTCGGTGTAGTGCGAGGCCTCGGCCCAGATGCGGCGTCCGGCGTCCGGCAGCCATTCGCCGCGCGCGGCCAGTTGCTGGCGCCGGTTCGCGTCGCCCTGGCGCGGGAATTCGCTGGGGTGCAGGCCGAAGCCCGCGTTGTCCACCGCGTCGCCCGACAGGCCCAGCCGCCAGTGCTCGCCGCCGCCGCCCAGGTTGAAGCGCGCATGGCGGTCGTTGGCGTCGAAGCTGCGGCCGCTGTCGTTCTGGCGGCCATGGCTGCCCACGTCCACCGCCGCCGTGCCGCCAAAGCCCGCCGGTATGCGCCGCGTGATGACGTTGACCACCCCGCCCATGGCCGAGCTGCCGTACTGCGCCGAGCTGGCGCCCTTGACCACCTCGATGCGCTCCACGTCGTCGAGCAGGTACTGGCTCAGATCCACGGTGGAGCTGGTGCTGGCGGTGATGGGCAGGCCGTCGATCAGCACCAGCACCTGGTCGGCGCTCAGGCCCTGCAGCGAGAGCTCGTAGCCCGACTTGCCCAGCACCTCGCGCTGCTGCAGGCCGGGCACGTTCTCCAGCGCCTGCTGGAGCGTGCGGGCATGGGTGCGCTCCATCTCCTCGCGGGTCACCACCTCGGTGCGCACGGGCGCCTCGTCGATCGCGCGCTCGGTCCGCGTGGCCGTCACCACCACGGGCTTGAGGGCCTGGGGGAATTCGGCTTCCTGGGCCTGGACGGGCACGGCGGCCAGCAGGGGCAGCAGCCAGACGGGCCAGGCTGGCGGGCGGGAGAAGGGCGGAGGCATGGAATGGCGAGGGTGTTTTGATACAAATCAGAGTGATTATACGAAATCAAATGAGAATGATTCGTTTTAAAATTCATAATTGGTATATCCGATGCCGCATGCCACCCACCGGAGGAATCCGCGCCATGACCGTCTCCACCCGCCCCGCTCCCCACGCCTGCGACGAGGAATACAGCCTGCCCTGCGCCGAGGCGCTGATGGCGGGCACGCTCGCGCTGATGACGGGCTACGCCCAGTCGGGTGATGCGCAGCGCGACGCCCTGCGCGGCAAGATCGTCGCCAACCTGCAGAGCCTGTCGGCGCTGCCCACGCTCACGCCGCACTTTCGCACCATGCTGGCGAACCTGGGCGAGCGCTGGGCCGGGGCGGTGCCGGCGATGCAGCCCGCCGAGCGCGAGCGCAGGCTGTGGCATGCCGCGCCCGACGCGTTGCAATAAGGCCCCGCGATAGGCTTAGTACACCAGCCGCTCGGGCCGCACTTCCTGCAGGATGGTGGTGGCGATCTCTTCGATGCTCTTGGTGGTGGTGGACAGCCAGCGGATGCCCGCGCGGCGCATCATGGCCTCGGCCTCCGACACTTCCATGCGGCAGTTCTCGATGCTCGCGTAGCGCGAGTTGGGGCGGCGCTCGTTGCGGATTTCCGCCAGCCGCTCGGGCTGGATCGTCAAGCCGAAGATCTTGTGGCGGTGCGGGGCCAGCGCGGGCGGCAGCTGGCGGCGCTCGAAATCCTCGGGGATCAACGGGTAGTTGGCCGCCTTCAGGCCGCACTGCATGGCCAGGTACAGGCTGGTGGGTGTCTTGCCGCTGCGGGAAACGCCCACCAGGATCACGTCGGCGCCCGCGAGGTCGCGGTTGCTCTGGCCGTCGTCGTGGGCCAGGCTGAAGTTGATGGCCTCGATGCGGTCCGTGTATTCCTGGCTGTGGCTCACGTCGGAAAAGCGCCCCACGCGGTGCAGCGACTTCATGCCCAGCTCCTGCTCCAGCGGGCGCACGAAGGTGCCGAACATGTCGAGCAGCATGCCCTTGCAGCCCTCCTGGATCACCTGAAGCACCTCCATGTTCACGAGGGTGGTGAACACGATGGGCTTCTTACCCTCCAGTTCCGCCGTGTGGTTGACCTGGCGCACGGCCTGGTGGGCCTTGTCCACGGTATCGACGAAGGGCAGGCGCACGTGGCGCGGCTTCATGTCGAACTGGGCGAGGATGGCGTTGCCGAAGGTTTCGGCGGTGATGCCGGTGCCGTCGGAGATGAAAAATACGGTGCGCGTGTGCATGACAGGTCAAAGAAAGGTTCGGGGTGGGCCCCCACGAGGGCATAAGCCTACAATGCGCCCCATTATTTCCAAATTCTCACCATGCACCCCGGCGGCCCACAACCAGAACAGCAAAGCCAAGCCCTGTGCATGGGCGCTTGCCCGCCCCTTCGCGCGGGCGGGCGCGCAGACCCGGTTTCAACTTCTGGAGCTTTCCCATGTCTGCACGTTTCGAGGCGACCGCCCTGGTCGTACCGTTTGAGAACCTGAGAATGAGCGACGTCGAGTCCGTAGGCGGCAAGAACGCCTCGCTCGGCGAGATGATCTCCCAACTGCCCCAAGGGGTGCGCGTGCCCACGGGCTTCGCCACCACGGCGCATGCGTTCCGCGAATTCCTCCAGCACGAGGGCCTGGCGGACCGCATCAGTCGGCGCCTGGCGGCGCTCGACACCGAGGACGTGCGCGCGCTCGCCGAGGCGGGCGCCGAAATCCGCGGCTGGGTCGAGGCCCAGCCCTTCCCGGCCAGCCTGGAAAAGGCCGTGCGCGACGCCTTCGCCACGCTGTCGGCGGGCAACGCGCAGGCCTCGTTCGCCGTGCGCTCGTCCGCCACGGCGGAAGACCTGCCCGATGCCTCGTTCGCGGGCCAGCAGGAGACCTTCCTGAACGTGGTCGGCATCGAGGACGTGCTGCACAAGATGAAGGAAGTGTTCGCGTCGCTCTACAACGACCGCGCCATCAGCTACCGCGTGCACAAGGGCTTCGCGCACGACGTGGTGGCGCTGTCGGCCGGCGTGCAGCGCATGGTGCGCTCCGACCTGGGCGCGGCGGGCGTGATGTTCACCATCGACACCGAGTCCGGCTTCGAGGACGTGGTGTTCATCACCAGCAGCTACGGCCTGGGCGAGACGGTGGTGCAGGGCGCCGTGAACCCTGACGAGTTCTACGTGCACAAGCCCATGCTGCGCGCGGGCAAGAAGGCCGTGATCCGCCGCAACCTGGGCTCCAAGCTGATCCAGATGGTGTTCTCCACGCCCGAGGAAAAGCAGGCCAGCGGCAAGCTTGTGAAGACCACCGACGTGGCCACCGAGCAGCGCAACCGCTATTCGCTGACCGACGCCGACGTGGAGCAGCTCGCGCAGTACGCGCTCGTGATCGAGCAGCACTATGGCCGCCCCATGGACATCGAGTGGGGCAAGGACGGCACCGACGGCCAGCTCTACATCTTGCAGGCGCGCCCCGAGACGGTGAAGAGCCAGTCCAAGGGCCAGGCCGAGCAGCGCTACAAGCTCAAGGGCACGGGCAACGTGCTGGCCGAGGGCCGCGCCATCGGCCAGAAGATCGGCACGGGCCCCGTGCGCCTGGTGCACAGCATCAGCGAGATGGACAAGGTCCAGCCCGGCGACGTGCTCGTCACCGACATGACCGACCCCAACTGGGAGCCCGTGATGAAGCGCGCGAGCGCCATCGTCACCAACCGCGGCGGGCGCACCTGCCACGCGGCCATCATCGCGCGCGAGCTGGGCATCCCCGCCGTGGTGGGCTGCGGCGACGCGACCGACCTGCTCAAGGACGGCACGCTCGTCACCGTGAGCTGCGCCGAGGGCGACACGGGCCGGATCTACGACGGCCTGCTCGAAACCGAGGTGACCGAGGTGCAGCGCGGCGAGATGCCGCAGATCGCCACCAAGATCATGATGAACGTGGGCAACCCGCAGCTCGCCTTCGACTTCGCGCAGTTGCCCAATGAGGGTGTTGGTTTGGCGCGCCTCGAATTCATCATCAACAACAACATCGGCGTGCACCCCAAGGCCATCCTCGACTACCCGAACGTCGACGCCGACCTGAAGAAAGCCGTCGAGTCGGTGGCGCGCGGCCACGCCTCGCCGCGCGCGTTCTACGTGGACAAGGTGGCCGAGGGCGTGGCGACCATCGCCGCGGCCTTCTACCCCAAGCCCGTGATCGTGCGCCTGTCGGACTTCAAGTCCAACGAATACCGCAAGCTCATCGGCGGCAGCCGCTACGAGCCCGAGGAAGAGAACCCCATGCTGGGCTTCCGCGGCGCGGCGCGCTACATCAGCGCGGACTTCGGCGAGGCCTTCGCCATGGAGTGCGAGGCGCTCAAGCGCGTGCGCAACGACATGGGCCTGACCAACGTGCAGGTGATGGTGCCCTTCGTGCGCACGCTGGGCCAGGCCGACAAGGTCACCAAGCTGCTCGCGGCGCACGGCCTCTCGCGCGGCGAGAACGGGCTCAAGGTCATCATGATGTGCGAGGTGCCCAGCAACGCCATCCTGGCCGAACGCTTCCTCGAATACTTCGACGGCTTCTCCATCGGCTCCAACGACCTGACCCAGCTCACCCTGGGCCTGGACCGCGACTCGGGCCTGGAGCTGCTGGCGCAGGACTTCGACGAGCGCGACCCCGCCGTGCAGGCCATGCTCAGCCGCGCCATCGCGGCGTGCAAGGCCCAGGGCAAGTACGTGGGCATCTGCGGCCAGGGCCCCAGCGACCACCCGGACTTCGCCCAGTGGCTGGCGAAGGAGGGCATCGCCTCGATCTCGCTCAACCCCGACAGCGTGATCGCCACCTGGCAGCAGTTGGCCGCCTGACGGTACCTTCGCCCATGCCGCCCGGAATGCCCCCGCGCCACGATGCCGGCATGCAGGCCGGGCCGCCTGGGCAGGCGGGGGTGCCCTTCGCCCCCGACCTGCACGACGCGCGCCACCTCTGGCTCAAGGCGGCGCTGCTGCTCGTGTGGGTGCTGGCGTCGTTCGTGGCTTGCTACTTCGCGCGCGACCTGCAGATGCCCGTGGCCGGCTGGCCGCTGGGCTTCTGGATCGCCGCGCAGGGCGCGGTGCTGGTGTTCATCGCCATCGTCGTGGCCTATTGCTGGGCCATGAGCCGCTTCGAACGGCAGGATGCCCGTGGTGGCTGACACCGAAGGCCGGGCGCTGGAGGGCCGGGCGTACCTCTGGCGCCTGCACCGCATCCTCGCGCTCTATGTCCTGGGCGTGCTGGGCTTTCTGGCCCTCATGGCGTGGGCCGAGCAGCGGGGGCTGTCGCGGCACTGGATCGGCCCCATCTTCCTGTTCCTCACGGTGATGGTGTACGCGGGCATTGGCGTCTATGGCCGCACCACCAACCCCGAGGAGTATTACGTGGCGGGGCGGCACATTCCGCCCATGTACAACGGCATGGCCGCCGCGGCCGACTGGATGAGCGCGGCCTCGTTCATCAGCCTGGGGGGGGCGCTGTACCTGCAGGGCTTCTCGGGCACGCCGGAGCAGCCCGGCGGGCTGGCCTACCTGCTGGGCTGGACGGGCGGCTTCGTGCTCGTGGCCATGCTCATCGCGCCGCACCTGCGCGCGATGAACCTCTACACCATCCCCGACTTCTTCCAGGTGCGCTTCGGCGGGCGCTGGCCGCGCATCATCGCCGCGCTGTCGGCCGTGCTGTGCTCGTTCACCTACGTGGTGGCGCAGATCTACGGCGTGGGGCTGATCGCCTCGCGCCTTACGGGCGTGCAGTTCGAGATCGGCATCATGCTCGGCCTGGGCGGCGTGCTGCTGTGCTCCTTCCTGGGCGGCATGCGCGCCATCACCTGGACGCAGGTGGCGCAGTACGTGGTGCTGCTGCTGGCCTTCCTGATCCCCGTGTCGTGGCTGGCCTACCAGCAGCTTGGCAACCCGCTCGCCCCGCTGGTCTATGGCAAGCAGGTCGGCAAGATCGCGGACCTGGAGGCGCAACTGCTCCAGTCCCCCGCCGAGCACCAGGTGGTGCAGGCCTACCTGGCGCGCGCCAAGGAATACGAGGCGCGCCTGCAGGACGTGGGCGCCGCGCTGGAGCACGAGCGCGAGGCCGCGCGCACGCGCATCCACACCCTGCGCGCGCAGAACGCCGACGTGGGCCTGATCGTCGCCGCGAGCCGTGAGCTGGCCGCCATGCCGCGTGACGAGGCCCAGGCGCGCGAGCGCTGGACGCGCGAGATGCGCGAGAACTACGAGCGCGCCCGCCCCCTGGGCGGCCTGCCGCGCCACAGCCAGGCCTTCGCGGGCGACCCGCAGGGCTCCGCGCAGGAGCGCCAGGACTTCCAGGACACGCGCCGCAACTTCCTCGCGCTGATGTTCTGCCTCATGGTCGGCACGGCCGGGCTGCCGCACCTGCTCATGCGCTACTACACCACGGCCACGGTGGCGGGCTCGCGCGCGTCGGTGGCGTGGTCGCTGTTCTTCATCGCGCTGCTGTACCTGAGCGCGCCCGCGCTCGCGGTGCTGGTGAAGTACGAGGTCATGCACAACCTGGTGGGCAGCCACTTCGACCAGTTGCCGAACTGGATGGCGCAGTGGGCGCGCGTGGATGCGTCGCTCCTGTCGGTGGAGGACGTGAACGGCGACGGCATCGTGCAGTTCGGCGAGATCCGCCTGGGCGCGGACCTCATCATGCTCGCCACGCCCGAGCTGGGCGGGCTGCCCTACGTGGTTTCGGGCCTGGTGGCGGCGGGCGGGCTGGCGGCGGCGCTGTCCACGGCCGACGGGCTGCTGCTCACGATCAGCAATGCGCTGGTGCGCGACCTGTACTTCCATGAGAAGCCGCACCGCGCATCGCCCGAGCAGCGCGTGATCCTCACCAAGTTCGCGCTGCTGGCCGTGGCGCTGTCGGCAGCGTTCGTCGCGGCCCTCAAGCCCGCTGAAATTTTGCCTATGGTGTCGGCCTCGTTCTCGCTCGCGGCATCGGCCTTCGTGCCGGCCATGGTGCTGGGCATCTTCTGGCGCGGCGCCACGCGCAAGGGGGCCGTGGCGGGCATGCTGGTGGGGCTGGGCGTGACGGTGTACTACATGCTCTCGCGCGTGGAGGCGCTACACGCGACGCTGCCGCACTGGCTGTGGGCCAGCGGGCTGTGGTTCGGCATCCAGCCCATCTCGGCGGGCGTGTTCGGCGTGCCGGCGGGGTTTGCCACGGCTGGCCTCGTGAGCTGGATCACGCGGCCCGCGCCCCCGCAGCCGCGGGTGCGCTCCGAAATTTGAAGGATAAACCCCGATTCCTGCGGGGGGCCAGGCATGCCATGCTCCGCGCATGCTACTCATCAAGACCGCCGCGGGGCAGCAGGCCCTCAAGGACCGGCATGGCAGCCTGACGTCGCGCCAGCGTTCGGCCTTCATCCTGTTCGACGGCAGGCGCAGCGTGGACGACGTGCTGGCCGCCACGGCCGCCATGGGCATTACGCGCGATGACGTGCAGGCCATGATCGACCAGGGGCTGTTGGAGTCGGCATCGGGCGGGAGCATGCCCGCCGCCGTGGCTGCCACCCCGCCAGCGGCGGCTCCGAAGGCCGAGGGCAGCGGCCGCTCGCCGGCGGAACGCTACCAGGCCGCCTACCCGGTCGCCACCGAACTCACGGCGGGCCTGGGCCTGCGGGGCTTCCGGCTCAACCTCGCGGTGGAGGGCGCCTCGGGCTTCGAGGCCCTGGCCGCGCTGGCCCCCAAGATCCGCGAGGCCGTAGGCGATGCCAAGTACGCGCGGCTGGAGCAGGCGCTGTTTTCCTGATCCCGCAAAGCAAAACGCCCCTGCGGGGCAGGGGCGTTGGTGGGAGCGGTAGGCCGTCCGTGTGCGTTCAGACGCCCAGCAGTTCCACGTCGAACTTCAGCGTGGCGTTCGGCGGGATCACGCCGCCCGCGCCGCGCGCGCCATAGCCCAGGGCCGCGGGGATGATGAGCGTGCGCTGGCCGCCGATCTTCATGCCCTGCACGCCTTCGTCCCAGCCCTTGATGACCATGCCCGCGCCCAGCAGGAACACGAACGGGTCGTTGCGGTCGCGGCTGGAGTCGAACTTGGCGCCCTGCTGGCCGTCGTTGTACAGCCAGCCCGTGTAGTGCACGCGCACGTTGGCGCCGCGCGCGGCCTCGGCGCCGTTGCCGACGACGGTGTCTTCGTACTGCAGGCCGGAGGCGGTGGTGGTGAGTGCCATGGATATTCCTTTGAAATACTATGAAAACAGAAGCTGCTTGCGCAAGCTGGGCGGGCGCCAGAGCCCAAAAAGACCTAAAAAGCCAAAGCCCGCGCACACTGCGCGGGCTTCCTGGAAGCGGCGGCTTCTGGCCTTACTTCTTGGCGCGGCTGGCCACCCAGCGCGTGGCGAAGGCCTGCACGTCGGACAGGCGCTTGAGCAGGTCCTGCCCCACGGGGGTGACGGTGTAGCCATCGCTGCCGTGGTCCACGAAGCCGGCCTCGCGCAGCTCCTTGATGCGGGTGTTGAGCGTGTTGGGGGTGATGCCGCCCACGCTGTCCTGCAGCAGGCGGAACGTTTGGGGGTGTCCGTCGCGCAGGGCCCACAGCACGCGCAGCGCGTAGCGGCACTCGAGCTTTTCGAACAGCTGGTTGATGGCGGCGTTTTCCTTGGAGCTCATGAACGCTTCTCCTAGCGCAATGGTTGTAGAGCAAGCAGGCACCAAGCCCGCCAGGATGCCCGGACTATAGCCGGGAAACCCTTTTGCTACAAGTTTAATAGCTCAAGAGCACCGCTGCGCAGGCGTCCAAGTACGCAATACACACAAATTGTGTCGAAGTGTTGCGGCGATGCCACGGTTATTCGCCGCGCCGCAGCGGCAGCCACAGCGTGAAGGCCGTGCCACGCGCCTGGGGCTGCAACGGCTGCCAGGTGCAATGCGCGCCCAGGGCTTGCGCGCGGCTGCGCACATTGGCCAGCCCCCGGCGGCCGGGGCGCAGGGTTTCAGGGGCGGGGGGCGTGAAGGGGCGGCCGTTGTCCTGCACGCGCACCTGCACGCCGGGGATGCCCGCGCAGTCCGCCTCGGCCGTGGAAACGGTGATCTCGGTCGCGCCGCTGTGCTTGACGATGTTGGTCAGCACCTCCTGCAGGATGCGCAGCACGTGCAGCGCGCTCTGCGCATCGAGCCAGGGCAGGGCGGGCGCGCCGTCCTTGTCGTCGGTGTCCCAGCGCAGCGCGATGCCGGCCTCGCCCAGGCGCTGCTCCAGCCGAAAGCGCAGGCCGGCCAGCAGCGCGAGCAGATCGGCGTCCACGGGTTCGAGCGAGTCGATGGATATCTTCAGGTCGTCGATGCACTCCTTGAGCACCTGGGCCACGTCGATGGCGGCCTGTCCATGCTCCACCAGGCGCAGTGCGCTGATGAGCGAGGAGCCCACGCCGTCGTGCATCTCGCGCATGAGGCGCTGGCGCTCGTGCATCAGCGTCTGCTCGCGCTCGGCGGCACGCAGGCGTTCGTGGGCGCGCCGCAGCGCGCGCTCTTGCGCAGCCAGGCGCTCGGCCAGGGTGGCGCGGGCGCGGGAGGCCTGGTCCTGTGCGTGGCTGTAGCGCGTGAAGACGAGCACCAGGAACAGTGTGAACAGGCCTACGCTCACATAGGGCGCGAGGTAGATGCCCTCGATGTTGCCCCGGTAGTTTTGCAGGGCGATGTCGTGCAGGCTGGCGGGGGGCACCGTGGCGCCCCAGGCGGCCAGCAGCAGGTTGCTGCCGCTGCGCTGGCGCCAGGCGCCCACGGCGGCCACGGCCAGCAGCAGCAGCGTGGGCGGAATCAGCAGCAGGCGCAGCAGCGGCAGCGTGGCGGCGTAGGCGGGCCACCAGGGTGGCAACGCGATGAGGGCCGCCACCACCAGGTACAGCGCCAGCGCCCGGCCCATGCGCGGCCACTGTTGGCCCTGCGCCAGGCACAGAAAGCGCACCATGCAGCCCAGCGCGGCCAGCAGCGCCGCCATGGCGATCCATGAGAACCAGGCGAAGTCGATGGGGAGTCCCTCGCTGTCCACCAGAAAGGGCAGCGCCGCCACCGACTGGCAGGCCGCCATGGTGAAGAACAGCAGGAACAGGCGCACCTCGCCGCGCTGGCTGCGCCGGTACTTGAGCCACAGTGCCAGCGCGAGCAGGCTCATGAGCAAAAAGGCCGCGCGCCAGTACGACACCAGATCCGTCTGCCAGAAGCTGCGCCAGCGCCAGGAGGCGAGCAGTTCCGCCGCCGGCCCGGCCCACAGCGACGACAGCGCCCCGCCCACGCCCGCCTGGCTGGCCATGCGCACGTGCACCTCTGCAGCCTCTCCGGGCGCGGCCAGGCCGGCGAGGTTGATCCACAGCGGGTGGTTGAAGCTGTTCCAGGGCCGCTCGCCGGGCGACTGCCAGGCCAGGCGGCCCTGCACGTAGACCGCGAGCGTGCCAACGGTCTGCCAGCGCGGCAGGTACAGGCGCATGTCTTGCTCCGTGGTGGGCAGCGCATCGGCGGGCAGCCGCAGGCGGTACCAGCGTACCACGGGAGCATCGGTGGCGAGGGCCGGATCCAGCACGCGCAGCGAGCGCGGCAGGGCATGCGGCAGAGCCACCGGTTGCCAGGGCGTGCCGGGGGCCAGCACGGCGTCGTCCGCTGCCTGCAGCGAGGGCGGAGACGCCCAGGCGGCGCTGGGCGAGTGCCAGAGATGCGCTTGCGTCAGGTGCGCGGGGGTGGCCTGGGCGATGGCGCAAAACACTATCGAAAAGAGAGCTGCCAGCGCCTGCCGGATAAGCGCTGAAGGCCAAAAATGCCAAAAGGGCCTGGAACCCTGGCTCACACCCGCGTCACTCCAGCCAGCCCTGGCGCAGCGCGGCGGAGACGGCCTCGGCCCGCGTCGTCACTTGCAGCTTGGCGTACACCCGGCGCACGAAGGTGCGCACCGTGTGGCGCGTCACGCCCATGGCCTGGGCCACTTCGTCGAGCGTGCGGCCCCGCGCCACCATGCGCAGCAGCTCGGCTTCGCGTGCGGATGGGGCGGCGTCCGGCGGTGCGGGCGCTTGCGGCGGCAGGGGCGGCGGCGCGGCGCTCGTGCGCTGGCGCAGCAGCAGCTTGCGTGCCACCAGCGGATTGATGGGGCTGCCGCCCGCATGCAGGCTGCGCACCTCGTCCAGCACGGCCTGGGGCGGCAGGTCTTTGAGCAGGTAGCCCATGGCACCGGCCTCGATGGCGTGCAGCACGTGGGCATCGTCGCCGAAGATGGTGCTGACCATGGCCGCCGCGCCGGGCCAGCGCTGGCGCAGCGCGTCCAGCAGGTCGAGCCCGCTGCCGTCGGGCAGGCCCAAGTCGAGCAGCAGCACATCCAGCGGCAGGTCTTCGGCCAGGTGCTCCAGCGCCTCGGCGCGGCTGTCGGCCAGCCACTGCACGCGCATGTCGGGCGCGGCTTGCAGCGCGTGCGCCAGGGCAATGCGGCAGGCCGCGTCGTCCTCCACCACGGCCACGCGGATGGTTTCTGTGCTCATGGGCCGATGCTGCCACAGCGCCGGGCGCGCGCGTGTCGCCCGAAAGGGGGACAGACGCGGGCGGCGGCGCTGCGTAACCTGCGCTTGCAATTCGATGCCTTGCCCTGGATTCCACGGGGTTTTCAAGGTGTTTTGGCATCCAGCCCTTACCCAGCAGGCGCAAGCAGCTATTAAAAATGAAGCAAACCATTCTCCCACCGCTGCTCGCCGCCTGCCTGGCGCTGCCCGCTGCTGCGCTGGCCCAGACCTGCGCCAGCCCCAACGCCACCAGCGACTACATCCTGGGCCAGGCCGAGGGCCGCGCCAGCGCAATGCACTGGGAGACGGGCCTGGTCTGGTCGCGCGCCATCGAGGGCAGCACGCTGGCCGATCAGCAAAAACCCTGGACGGACTGGATCAACGACTGGCTGCCCGCGCCGTTCGCCGGGCAGGCGGACTGGGGCGTCAACGCGGCCCTGGTGCAAGACCGCCTGCACACCGGCGCCTGGCGGCTGCCCTACAAGCTGGAGAACGGCGCGCTGGCAGCGGGCTGCCCTGGCCCGGACTTCCGCCTCAACCGGGAGGTGCTGCCCACCGTGCATGGACAGGGGGGGCTGCACGGGTCGCTCTGGACGGCATCGCCCCGGCCGGGCAACCAGGTCAGCGCCTGGCAGACCTTGTTCGACCAGCAGCCGCAGATCGGCACCTGGCTCTCCACCAACAGCGGCGGAGAAGCGCGCCTGGTGCGCGGCGGCCAGCCGTTTGCCAACCTGCCGGCATCCCCGCCCGCCGATACCGTCCCGGCGGGCATGGTCGTGATCTACAACATCACCACCCCGCTGGCCAGCCAGTCGGGCACAGGCGCATCGTGGGGCGGCGTGCGCATCAGCGGCAATGGCCGCCTGCGCGTGAACGGCGCAGGCTCCTGGGTGCGCGAGGCCATCGTGACCAGCGGCGACCGGATCTACGTGCGCCTGCCGGCCCCGGCCACTGCGGGCCAGCAGGCCACGGCCACCCTCAGCCTGCGCAGCGGCGATACCACCGGCACCGCTGCCGCCGCCGCCAACGGCGGCGACGAAGCCACCCAGGTGCGCGAGAGCAGCATGCTCTTCACCCTCCATGCCAGCGCCGCGCCCGCGCCGCGCGCCTGCCGCGTCAGCCCCAACGGCAGCGGCGACGGCACCAGTTGGCCGCAGGCCGCCAGCCTGGACGTTGCGCTGGCCGACCCCAGTTGCAGCGAGGTCTGGCTGAAGCAATCCGCTGGCACCCCCTACGTGCCGTCCGGCGCGCAGGGCTTTGCCATCGAGCGCAACGTCAAGCTCTACGGCGGCTTCATCGGCACCGAGGCCACGCTGGCCGAGCGGCCCCAGTCCGTGTCTCCCGGCCTGACGGTGCTGAACGCCAACAACAACAGCCGCGTGCTGTATCTGGACGGCAGCCTGGGCATCCCGCTCGACGACACGCTGATCGACAGCGTGTACCTGCTGCAGGGCGCGGCGGCCGGGCCTGGGGCCAACGGCGGCGCGCTGTACTGCAACGGCGCGGGCGCGGGCAGCGTGTGCAGCCCCCAGCTGAACAGGGTGCAGATCGGCGCCTCGTACGCCGACGGCGATGGCGGGGCCCTGTTCAACGACGCCAGCGGGGGCGGCGTCAGCAGCCCGGTGCTGACGGATGTCCTCATCAGCAACAACCACGCCGAGGGCCACGGCGGCGCCATCTACAACCGGGGCGAGGGCGGCACCAGCAGCCCCGTGCTGCGCAATGTCTACATGGACAACAACCACGCCTACAACGGCAGCGGCGGCGCCATGTACAACCTCGCCAAGGGCAGCAGCGGCGTCAGCAGTCCGGTGATTGAGCAGGCCAGTTTCACTGGCAACGATGCGGGTGTGTCCGGCGGCGCCATCTACAGCCTGACGGAGGGCGGCGGCACCAGCCACCTGCAGGTGCGCAACGCCACCTTCGCCACCAACCAGTCCTCCGCCGGCAGGCCCGGCGGCGCCATCGCCATCGTGGGGGTGGACGGGGATGCCCGCGTGGACGCCGTGCACGCCACCTTCATGGACAACACGGCTGGTGGCAACGGCAACGCGCTCTTCACCCAGGGCGGCGTGGTGGAGGTGAGCAACTCCGTGCTGTGGGGCAGCGCGGCCACGCGCAACCAGGCCGTCACCTTTTTCACAGGCTCCACCACCATCACCGACAGCCTGATCCAGGACGGCTGCGCGGGCGGCAACGTGGCCCCCTTCCCCGGCGGCACCGCAACTGTCGCCTGCAACGGCCTGGTGCTGGACGCCGACCCCGAGCTGGGCGCGCTCGGCGCCAACGGCATGACGGGCTTCCCCATCCTCTACAGCTATCTGCCCGAGCTCACCAGCCTGCTGCAGGACGCCGTGGCCTGCACCCTGCCGACCGACCAGCGTGGCATCGCCCGCCCGCAGGGCATGGGCGCCACGGCCTGCGACATGGGCGCGGTGGAACGCCGCGCCGGCGCGCTGCTCACCGCCAGCGTGAGCGGCACGGGCAGCGTGTCGGCCAACAGCGGGGACTTGAATCAGTGCGGCCTGGCGGGCGGCACGTGCAGCGCCAGCTACGCCAACGCCGAAGGCGCTGCGCCCGCCCAGGTCACCCTCACCGCCACGCCCGGCGCGGGGCAGCTCCTGAGCGGCTGGGGCGGCGACTGCACGGGCGCCGCGCCCACCTGCACCGTCACCCTCGACCGCGCCCGCAGCGTGACAGCCGCCTTCGCGCCCGACCCCAGCGCCACCTACACCATCGGCGGCAGCGTCAGCGGCCTCACCGGCACCGGCCTGGTGCTGCGCAACAACGGCGGCGGCGACCTGTCCGTGGCCGCCAACGGCGCCTTCAGCTTTGCCGCCCCCGCCACGCAGGGCAGCGCCTACGCCGTCACCGTGGCGGTGCAGCCCACGGGCCAGACCTGCGCGGTCACGGGCGGCAGCGGCACCGTCAACGCGGCCAACGTGGGCAGCGTGCAGGTGGCCTGCCAGGCCACGGCGGGCCCCGGCCCTGGGCCCGGCCCCGGCGGCGCGCAGGCCATTCCCACGCTGTCGGCCTGGGCGCTGGCGCTGCTGGGTGGTCTGGTGGCGTTGGCGGGCCTGCGTATCAGGGATTTTGGCCTGTAGCCCAGGCAGGGCAGGCGCAAGCAGCTATCAAAAGAGAAGCGTTTTCACGCACCGCCAGCCTGCGCGAGGGACTCCACCAGCAGCCGCGCCGCCGGGCTCAAGGCGTCCGCGCTGCGGTAGCAGATGGCGAAGCGCCGCTGCACCCACGGATCGGCCAGCGGCACCACGCGCACGGCGCCCGTGGCAGCGAAGGGTTCGGCCACCTCACGTGGCACCACGCTGATGGCGAGGTTGGCGCGCACCACGCGCAGCGCGGCGTCGAAGTTGGAGACGAGCACGCGGTGCGCTAGCTGTGAAGCTTCAATGGGTTGTATCCGGTGTTCATCCGGATTGGGTTTGAGAGACTGGAAGTCGCCAAACACCCAATTCTCAAGGAACCGCATCGGATGCGGACGGCGCCATCCGCGCCATCCAGACCAGCCTGGCCAAGGCCCTGGGCCAGCCCGTGGTGATCGAGAGCCTGCCGGGCGCGGGCGGCATCACGGGCACCACGCAGCTGGTGCGCGCGCCCAAGGATGGCACGGTGATCGGTGTGGTGTCGAACAACCACGTGGTGAACCCGCACGTGTACAAGTTGGCGCCGTTCGACGCGATCGAAGACATCGCGCCCATCACCGTCATCGGGGCCACGCCCTTCGTGCTGGTCGCGCACCCCTCGGTGCAGGCCCGCAACGTGCGCGAGCTGATCGCGCTCGCCAAGGCCAAGCCCGGCGTGCTGAACTACGGCTCCTCGGGCAACGGCACCATCCTGCACCTGGGCGCGGCCATGTACATCCCCTACCGTGGCATGGGGCCGCTCATGAACGACATCCTCGGCGGGCAGGTGCAGCTCGGCGTGGTGGCCGTGGCGCCCGCCGGCCTGCCCAAGGCTGAGGTCACCCGCCTGTACAACGGCTTCAAGGCCGTGCTGGCCACGCCCGAGGCCTCGGCCGTGTTCTTCTGCAGCGAACTGGCGCGCATGGGGCAGGTGGTGAGGAATACGAACGTGAAGGTGGATTGAGCCTGGATTGAACGGTTTGCTCCTGTTTCAGGAGCTGCCTGCGCCCTCTGGATGGGCGCAGGCGGGCTGAAAGGCTTGTGGTCAGGCTTTCAGCTTGAGCAGGTAGGCCATCACCCGCGCCGTGGTGAGTTCCAGCTCCAGGAATTCGCTGAAATCCTTGCCCGTCTGCCACGACGATTCCCAGCGGTTGGTCTTCAGCGCGCGCTGCCAGCTTTCGTGCAGCGTGGCCTGCTCCACGGCGGTGGTGAGCGCCTGGGCGCGGCCGGGCGGGACCTGCTTGCCCGTGAACACGGCGCGCCAGTTGGCCATGTCGGCGTCCAGGCCCTGCTCGCGGAACGAGGGCAGGCCGAAGGTGCTGCGCCGCGCCGACACGCCGATCGCGCGCAGCGTGCCCGCGGCGAGCGCTTCGCTGAACTCGCTGTAGCCCGACACACCGATGGCGGCATCGCCCTTGCGCAGGGCCTGGACCACGTCGGCCCCGCCCGCGAAGGGCTTGTACACGAGCTGCTCGGGCGAGGCTTTGGCGGCGCGCGTGAGCACGCCCGCGAACATGTGGTCCACGCCGCCGGCCGAGCCGCCCGCGAAGGGCTGCTTGCTCACGTCGGCCCGCAGCGCGGCCACGAGGTCCTTGGCATTGCGGATGGGCGACGGGGCGGGCACGGCCACCACGAGGTAATCGCTGGTCAGCCGGGCGAGCGGCTGCACGCGGGCCATGTCCACGGCGGGCTTTTGCAGCGCTACGGCGCCGACCATCACCATGCCGCCGATGAGCAGCGTGTCGGGGTCGGCATCGTAGCGCTCCACGTAGCGCGCCAGGCCGATGGTGCCGCCCTTGCCGCCCACGTTTTCGTACTCCACGCGCTCCGTGGCGCCGCAGGCCACGAGGGCGGCGCCCAGCGCGCGGCCCGTCTGGTCCCAGCCGCCGCCCGCGTTGGCGGGGATCACGATGCGCAGCGTACCCGCCACGCGCTGTGCGGGAGCCGCGCCGTGCGCGGCGGCAGGTGGCGTGGCGTGGGCCAGCGGCGTGCACAGGGTGGCAAGGGCCGCGCCCCGGGTGAGCAGGCGGCGGCGGGTGAAGGAGGGGATGTGCATGCGAACTCCAGCGGGGTTGATGACCCCGCTGATGTTCTGGGTTGGGGCTGTCGTTTGGCTGTCGGCCGGGCGAGGGTGCGTGCCTGGCTCCTCAGGTGGCGCCTTCCCTAAAGCGTACCTTCCGGGCTTTTACTGCCCGGGTCGCGTGCGTACCAACGTCATGGCGTCTGCCGCGCTTCGCCAAAAGTCTGCATTTTTTACAGGCGCTCCCCAGTACTCCATGTAGGTGAGCAGCATTTCCCGAGTGAGGCGATCACGGATGCGTCGCGCCTTGTAAGCCTGTATGTTCTCGAATGGCAGCGGTTCCCCTTCCGCATGAAATTCCCAGTGGAGCTCGCCAGCCATGGCGCGCACCCACCGGAATGCCTTTGTTTCTTTGCCCGCATGGATGGCGAATTCATTCACGGGGTTGGAATGGTCTGGCGCCGTGCTCCGAACCGATATGAACGAGAGGCCAAACCGCTCACGTGCGTACGAGGTAACAAAATAGTCGCCGGAGGACGTGCATGGCATGAATGCCGTGAGCTCGGGTGCACAGAGTGGAGACCACAGGATGAGCGGTGGATCTCCTGCTTCGGCACGGTATCGCTGCAGGGGGAAGACCAGCGGCGCGGGATGCGCAAGAACCGGGTGGGGAAGCGCTGCGAACGCGCGGGCCACTTGCGCCATGGGCGCATTCAGCACGGCAAGGTTGAAGAACCCCCGGTCAATGGCGCACATGATGGCGGGTGATCACCGCAGGCCGCCCGCTGCCGGCAGCGGGGCTGGACGGGAAGGGCCGGAAGGCTTTGGTACGAGACGCCGAGCCATTTCTTCGGGCGCCATCCCGAAAAGGAAAAAACCGGCATGTTCGTCCTCCGGCTCTGGGTCATGCTCGAAGAGCACGAGGGAGCCGAACTGCGCAGGGCTGGTGGCCAGCTCGCCGTGTGTCAGCTCCCGCACCCTTCGGATTCTCGAGCTGCGAAACCAAACGGTGCCCCATGAGGGGTAATGGATTTCTGTGAATTCCCCCATGCCAAGGGCCTCAACAATGCTGGAAGGCTGAATTCCTTGAATATTTCTTTTGGCTCGCCGCTTTTTCGATGGGTCGTACAGCAGGACGAACGGCTTTTCTGCCGATGAAAAGGTTTTGCCGACCAGGAACACATGGGTTCCGTCGATGGGTCTCTTGGCGCCAATGTCGAGGTTCATGCAGTCGCTGGTGTGTTAAGAGCCTTCAGGCCCCGATCAGTGCGTCGAAGCCGGGCGCTGCCATGGTGGGAGTGAACGGCACGATCTGGTAGCTGGCGATGCCGTGGGCATGAAATGGGTCTTGCGCCAGAACGGCCTCCAATGCTTGGCGCGACTCGGCCTTCGCCAGGATGACGCCCCCATCCCGTGGCTCTTTGCGGCCGGATAGCAGAAAGGTGCCTGCCGCATAGTTTTTCGAAAGAAAACCCCGGTGGGCTGGGAGATGCGGGTCCACTTGGTCCAGCGGTACGGTGTATGTCAATAGAACCAGAAACATCCGGTATTCCTTTTTTCTGCGCCTGGGCCGTTTGCTGAAGGCTCGTCCGCCGCAAGCAAGGGGCGGTTTCTCACGCGGGGCGCTTGGCGAGCAGCGCCCATACGCCTGCGGCCGAAAGAAGCGATCCGCCGAACAGATGGAAGCGCCGTTGGGCCCGCGGAGAGGCCAGCAGCTTGCGGGCCGAAGCCGCAAACACCACATAGAGCCCCGCATTGATCGCCGCCATGGCCACGAACGTGGCGGCAAGAATCCAGAGCTGGTGCGTGACGGCGGCACCTGGGTCGATGAACTGCGGCAGGAATGCCACGAAGAACACGATGCCCTTCGGGTTGAGTGCGGTCACGAGGTAGGTATTCGCGAACAGCCGCCAGCCAGACTTCGGCGCGGCCGGTGCCGCCCACTGGGCCGGTGCCGCACCTGCGCGCAGCAGCTTCACGCCAAGGTAGAGCAGGTACAGGCCACCGGCCCACTTGACCACCGTGAACCAGAAGGCCGATGCCGCCAGCAGGGCGCCAAGGCCCAGCAGCGACACCCCCAGCCCGGTGGAGTCACCCAGCGCGACGGCCGCGACCAGTGGGATGTTGGCGCGGCGGCCATGGGCCAGGGAATAGCTGATGACCGTGAGTATGGTCGGCCCTGGAATGATCAGAAGCACGGCGGACGCGGCAACGAAAGCAAGCCAGAGTTCAATGGACATGGGGTGTTTTCTCCAAACGGCGAATGCTCATGGCATTTTCTTCTCGATGAGCGCTTTCAGGGACGAAGGTACAAGAGCTGAGTGACTTGCGGTGTGGGTTACCCGGAGATGGCCAATGTTTCTATGCTCCTTGAGCCGTACTCCGGCGCAGTCATGCCTTGCTGGTATCCAGCATTTCAGGATAGGGAACCCCTTTGCCAGTTTCGAGATATTGCTTGAGGCTCGTTCCGACAAAAAACTCCCAACCCTGGCTGCAAACCTCGTAGCACGGCGACTCCCGGTAGCCTTCTTGCGTGAAATCGACCTTCGTGCCCATTGCCTGCGGTGCGAGCGAAAAGGTGATCATCGTGCCTTCCCATGCGTGGGTGTCTTGCATGTTCGATCTGATGCATTGCCACACGACCGTCCGCTCGGCGTTATCGCGCACCATTTGAAGCTCTACTTCCCAGCCATGGCTGCTCCAGCCGAGGGTGCCTTTGCCGTTCTCAACACGCGCTTCTTTTGTCCACCATCGTTGAATGTGCTGCTCCTGCATGAGCGCATCCGCAATCACATCCGGCAGGGCACCAATGAAAAAAGAATGCCGAATGGCTTTGCCCATGCTTTCTCCTTCATTTGTCTTCGATATGCCTAACACTATCTAGTATCTTTTCGGCAAAGGCCCTTGCCTCGGTTGCGTTGAATTCGACGGGGTCGAGGTGGGGCATTGCAACGACCTTGATGAAAATGAGTTCCTCTTCTTTGGAAACGTCACATTGAATGTGTTCGCTGTACTGGGGTGTGTTTGATTCGGACATCGCAGCCTGACTGGAATGGGGTGGCGCCGGAGTGGTGTGGTTCGAAACGGTTGGTTTCACCGCAACTGGGTTGATGACCAGGCTGTGGGAGTGCATGCGTATCCATCCGCGTACGTGGCATTACAGCATCCGCGTGGATAGCGATGGGGGCGGTGTTTCATCCTGTTTCACGGCAAGCCCTTGGTGGCCCCCCGGTTGGCGCAAAAAAAGCCCGGCCCCGCGATGCGGAGCCGGGCTGGCAGGTGGGGGCGCGGCGCTTACAGCGAGTCGATGAAGCTGCGCAGTTTGTCCGAGCGGCTCGGGTGCTTGAGCTTGCGCAGCGCCTTGGCCTCGATCTGGCGGATGCGCTCGCGCGTCACGTCGAACTGCTTGCCCACTTCCTCCAGCGTGTGGTCGCTGGTCATCTCGATGCCGAAGCGCATGCGCAGCACCTTGGCTTCGCGCGG
>Ga0206116_1000192_pt1 | contig 93154 bp, 93 predicted proteins | sample 3A1Ametagenome_FD_178000 | JGI IMG/M metagenome (GOLD analysis project Ga0206116, IMG submission 178000) | Enriched microbial communities from leaf-cutter ant dump, University of Wisconsin, Madison, United States - 3A1A | ecosystem: Environmental > Terrestrial > Nest > Insects nest > Nest dump...
CGACCATGACCCAGAACAACAACTTCACCACCGGCCGCATCTACGAGCACGTGCTGCGCAAGGAGCGTCGTGGTGACTACCTGGGCGCGACCATCCAGGTCATCCCGCACATCACCGACGAGATCAAGCGTCGCATCATCAAGGGCGCCGGCGATGCCGACGTGGCCCTGGTCGAGATCGGCGGCACCGTGGGCGACATCGAGTCGCAACCGTTCCTCGAAGCCATCCGTCAGCTGCGGGTCGAAGTCGGCTCCAAGCGCGCGATGCTGATGCACCTGACCCTGGTCCCGTACATCGCCACCGCTGGCGAGACCAAGACCAAGCCGACCCAGCACTCGGTCAAGGAGCTGCGCTCCATCGGCCTGCAGCCTGACGTGCTGATCTGCCGTTCCGACCACCCGGTCGACGTCTCGTCGCGTCGCAAGATCGCCCTGTTCACCAACGTCGAAGAGCGCGCGGTCATCTCGCTGGAAGACGTCGACACCATCTACAAGATCCCTGCCGTGCTGCACGCCCAGGGCCTGGACGACTTCGTCGTCGAGCGCTTTGGCCTGCAATGCAATGGCGCCGACCTGTCCGAGTGGGAAAAGGTCGTCGATGCCAAGCTCAACCCCGAGCACGAAGTGACCATCGCCATGGTCGGCAAGTACATGGAACTGCTGGACGCGTACAAGTCGCTGATCGAAGCGATGAGCCACGCCGGCATCCAGAACCGCACCAAGGTCAACCTGCGCTACATCGATTCCGAAGACATCGAGAACCAGGGCACCGGCCTGCTGGAAGGCGTCGACGCCATCCTGGTTCCCGGCGGCTTCGGTCTGCGCGGCGTGGAAGGCAAGATCACCGCCGTCCAGTACGCCCGCGAGAACAAGGTGCCGTACCTGGGCATCTGCCTCGGCATGCAGGTGGCGGTCATCGAGTTCGCCCGTAACGTCATGGGCTGGAAAGACGCCAACTCCACCGAGTTCGATCGCAACAGCGGTCACCCGGTCGTCGGCCTGATCACCGAATGGGCTGACGCCACCGGCGCCGTGGAAACCCGTACCGAAGCCTCGGACCTGGGTGGCACCATGCGTCTGGGCGCCCAGGAGTGCCAGCTGGAGGGCGGTTCCAAGGTTCACGACTGCTACGCCAAGGACGTGATCGTCGAGCGTCACCGTCACCGCTACGAAGTGAACAACAACCTGCTGCCGCAACTGATCGAAGCCGGCCTGAAGGTTTCCGGTCGTTCCGGCGACGGCGCGCTGGTGGAAGTGGTCGAGTCCAAGGATCACCCATGGTTCGTCGCCTGCCAGTTCCACCCCGAGTTCACCTCGACCCCGCGTGACGGCCACCCGCTGTTCAGCGGCTTCGTCAAGGCGGCCCTGGCGCAGAAGAACAAGGCCTGATCCATGACCCAGAAGATCATTCGCGTCGGAAACATCGAGATCGCCAACGACAAGCCGTTCGTCCTGTTCGGCGGCATGAACGTCCTGGAGTCCCGTGACCTGGCCCTGAAGGTCTGCGAAGAGTACGTGCGGGTTACCGAGAAGCTCGGTATCCCCTACGTGTTCAAGGCCAGCTTCGACAAGGCCAACCGCTCGTCGATCAACTCGTACCGCGGTCCCGGCCTGGAAGAGGGCATGCGGATCTTCGAGGAAGTGAAGAAGACCTTCGGCGTCCCGGTCATCACCGACGTCCACGAGCCGCACCAGGCGCAACCGGTGGCCGATGTCTGCGACATCATCCAGCTGCCGGCCTTCCTCTCGCGGCAGACCGACCTGGTCGTGGCGATGGCGAAGACCGGTGCGGTGATCAACATCAAGAAGGCCCAGTTCCTCGCGCCCCAGGAAATGAAACACATCCTGACCAAGTGCGAAGAGGCCGGCAACGACCAGTTGATCCTCTGCGAGCGCGGTTCCAGCTTCGGCTACAACAACCTGGTGGTGGACATGCTCGGCTTCGGCATCATGAAGCAGTTCCAGTACCCGGTGTTCTTCGACGTGACCCACGCCCTGCAGATGCCCGGCGGTCGCGCCGACTCCGCCGGCGGTCGCCGCGCCCAGGTCACTGAGCTGGCCCGTGCCGGCCTGAGCCAGGGCTTGGCCGGTCTGTTCCTGGAAGCCCACCCGGACCCGGACAATGCCAAGTGCGACGGCCCGTGCGCCCTGCGCCTGGACAAGCTGGAGCCGTTCCTGAGCCAGCTCAAGCAACTGGATGACCTGGTCAAGAGTTTTCCGACAGTAGAAACCGCATAAGGCGCGTTTCTCCGGTAAAGTACCCCCCGTTCAGCCCCTGACCGCAAGGTCAGGGGTTTTTCTCCGCCACCCAGGCCTGCCCGTGCCCCGAGCCTGGAACCGAGCGGAATCTTTCAAGCTGCGTTGTTTTCGTCAATTCTGGAGTGCTTACAACAATGGCAAAAATCGTCGACATCAAAGGTCGTGAAGTTCTCGATTCTCGGGGCAACCCTACCGTGGAAGCGGACGTACTGCTCGACAACGGCATCATCGGCAGCGCGTGCGCGCCGTCCGGTGCCTCCACCGGCTCCCGCGAGGCACTGGAGCTGCGTGATGGCGACAAGAGCCGTTACCTGGGCAAGGGCGTGCTGAAAGCCGTCGCCAACATCAACGGCCCGATCCGCGACCTGCTGCTGGGCAAGGACCCCGTGGACCAGAAAGCCCTGGACCGCGCCATGATCGAACTGGACGGTACCGAGAACAAGGCCAAGCTGGGCGCCAACGCCATCCTCGCCGTGTCCCTGGCTGCCGCCAAGGCTGCCGCCCAGGACCAGGACCTGCCGCTTTACGCGCACATCGCCAACCTGAACGGCACCCCCGGCCAGTACTCCATGCCGGTTCCGATGATGAACATCATCAACGGTGGCGAGCACGCCGATAACAACGTCGACATCCAGGAGTTCATGGTCCAGCCGGTTGGCGCCAAGACCTTCTCCGACGCACTGCGCATGGGCACCGAGATCTTCCATCACCTGAAAGCCGTGCTGAAGGCCCGTGGCCTGAACACCGCCGTCGGTGACGAAGGCGGTTTCGCGCCTAACCTGACCTCCAACGAAGACGCCCTGGGCGCCATCGCCGAAGCCGTGGCCAACGCCGGCTACAAGCTGGGCACCGACGTCACCCTGGCCCTGGACTGCGCGGCCAGCGAATTCTTCGAAGACGGCAAGTACAACCTGTCCGGCGAAGGCAAGTCGTTCGACGCCGAAGGCTTCGCCGAGTACCTGAAAGGCCTGACCGAGCGCTTCCCGATCATCTCCATCGAAGACGGTCTGGACGAGTCCGACTGGGCTGGCTGGAAGATCCTCACCGACAAGATCGGCGAGAAGGTCCAACTGGTCGGTGACGACCTGTTCGTGACCAACACCAAGATCCTGAAGGAAGGCATCGACAAGAAGATCGCCAACTCCATCCTGATCAAGTTCAACCAGATCGGCTCGCTGACCGAAACCCTGGAAGCCATCCAGATGGCCAAGGCTGCCGGTTACACCGCCGTGATCTCGCACCGTTCGGGCGAAACCGAAGACTCCACCATCGCCGACCTGGCCGTGGGTACTGCTGCCGGCCAGATCAAGACCGGTTCGCTGTGCCGTTCCGACCGCGTCTCCAAGTACAACCAACTGCTGCGCATCGAAGAGCAACTGGGCGCCAAGGCGGTGTACCGCGGTCGTGCCGAGTTTCGCGGCTAAGCGATAGATGGTAAAAAGACAGCACCACGTTGTGTCATGGTTTTTCCGCATGACTGACGTGGGCGCTGCGAGCGCTGGAATCACAAAGCCTGGCTTCGGTCAGGCTTCGTGCCATCTGCCCTCCGCAGATGCGGTCTTTTGCCTGTGGATGCCCTGATGCGTAGTCCTTATTGGTTGTTCCTCGTCCTTCTCGCCCTGCTCGGTGGCTTGCAGTACCGGCTGTGGGTAGGCAATGGCAGCCTGGCCCAGGTGGCCGAACTCAAGCAGCAGATTGCCGACCAGCATGCCGAGAACGAGCGCCTGCTGGAGCGCAACCGCGTGCTGGATGCCGAGGTGCTGGAATTGAAGAAAGGCATGGAGACCGTCGAAGAACGGGCTCGCCATGAACTGGGAATGGTCAAGGAGGGCGAAACCCTCTACCAGATGGCCCAATGAATACCCCGCTGCCTGCCTTCTGGGCAGTGATCCCCGCCGCCGGCGTGGGTGCGCGCATGGCCGCCGACCGGCCGAAGCAGTACCTGCAACTGGGCGGACGCACGATCCTCGAACACAGCCTCAACTGTTTTCTCGACCATCCCTCGCTCAAAGGCGTGGTGGTCAGCCTTGCCAGCGACGATCCGTACTGGCCTGGCCTGGCTTGCGCCCACGATCCACGCATCCAGCGTGCCGCCGGTGGTCGCGAGCGTGCCGATTCGGTGCTCAATGCCTTGCTCCTGCTGCACGCCCAAGGGGCGGCGGACAGCGACTGGGTGCTGGTGCACGACGCGGCGCGGCCCAACCTGTCCCGTGACGATCTCGATCATCTGCTGACGGAGCTGGCCGATGACCCGGTGGGCGGCCTGCTCGCCGTGCCGGCCCGCGATACCCTCAAGCGCGCCGATGGCAATGGCCGGGTCGCCGCGACGGTCGATCGCAGCACCATCTGGCAGGCCTATACCCCGCAGATGTTCCGCCTCGGTGCCTTGCACCAGGCACTGGCCGACAGCCTGGTGGCCGACGTGGCGATCACCGACGAAGCCTCGGCCATCGAATGGGCCGGCCAGGCGCCGCGGCTGATCGAGGGGCGCAACGACAACATCAAGGTCACCCGCCCGGAAGACCTGGAATGGCTGCGTCAGCGCTGGGCCCAGCGCTGATTCTTCAGTGGCCCTGGTACTCCGGCAGCAGGGCCAGTCCTTCGCGCAGGTGATCCACCAGCTTGCGCACCTTCGGCGACAGATGCCTTTGTTGCGGGTACAGCGCCCACACCGCGGTGTTGGGGGGCTGGTGCGCTTCGAGCAGTGACACCAGGGCGCCGCTGCCCAGGTGCTCCAGCACGTAGTAGTCCGGCAACTGGCACAAACCCATCCCTTGCAGGGCCGCATCGAGCACGGCCTGGCCGCTGTTGCAGCGCCAGTTGCCCAGCACGCGCTGGGCGATTTCCCGGCCTTCCTGCTGCAACGCCCAGATATCCGAGCTGCCGATCAGGCAATTGTGTCGCGCCAGCTCCGACAGACTGTGCGGACGACCATAGCGGCTCAGGTAATCCGGCGACGCGCACAGGTACATGCGCCGTGGCGCCAGGCGCGCGGCCACCAGTCGCGACTCCTGCAGGCGCCCCAGGCGGATTGCCAGGTCCATGCCTTCGTGCAGCAGGTCGAGGGTGTTGTTGGTCAGCTCGATGTCCACCCTCAACTGCGGGTACTGGCTCATGAAGCGGGTCACCAGCGGCACGATGAAGCGTTCGCCGTAGGCCACCGCGCAGGTCATGCGCAGCAGGCCCTTGGGCTCGCTGGTCAGGTCGCCCATGGCCCGCATGGCCTCCTCGCGACCGTCCTGCAGGCGCTGGCAGTGCTGGAGAAAGGTCTGGCCCGCTTCGCTCAAGGTGACGCGGCGGGTGCTGCGGTAGAGCAGGCGGGTCTGCAGGCGCTCTTCCAGCCGCGCGACCTGACGGCTGATATGCGAGGAGGACACGCCGAGGCGGTCGGCGGCGGCAGTGAACTGGCCCGATTCGGCGACGGCGACGAATTCGTCGATCCCTTCCCAGCGGCTGATCATTGATTATCCCTATATGGCAATAATGTTTTGTCTTTGTCCGGATTATTCATCAAAAAGGCTTGAATTACACTGCGCTCCTGAAATGTCCCTTTATTGGAGAAGATTGATGATCAAGTCCCGTGCCGCCGTTGCCTTCGAGGCCAAGAAACCGCTGGAAATCGTCGAGGTCGACGTGGCGATGCCCAAGGCGGGTGAGGTGTTGCTTCGCGTGGTCGCCAGCGGTGTCTGCCACACCGACGCCTACACCCTGTCCGGTGCCGACCCGGAAGGCATCTTCCCGTCGATCCTCGGTCACGAGGGCGGGGCGATCGTCGAGGCGGTGGGTGAGGGCGTGACCTCGGTGGCGGTGGGCGATCACGTCATCCCGCTGTACACCCCGGAATGCGGCCAGTGCAAGTTCTGCCGCTCGGGCAAGACCAACCTCTGCCAGGCGATCCGCGCGACCCAGGGCAAGGGCCTGATGCCGGACGGTACCACCCGCTTCTCCTACAAGGGTCAGCAACTGTTCCACTACATGGGCACCTCGACCTTCTCCGAGTACACCGTGCTGCCGGAAATCTCCGTCGCGAAGATCCAGAAGGAAGCGCCGCTGGAGAAGGTCTGTCTGCTCGGTTGCGGCGTGACCACCGGTATCGGCGCGGTGCTCAATACCGCCAAGGTCAAGGCGGGTGACACCGTGGCCATCTTCGGCCTGGGCGGCATCGGCCTGTCGGCGATCATCGGCGCAGTCAAGGCCAAGGCTTCGCGCATCATCGCCGTGGACATCAACCCGGGCAAATTCGAGATCGCTCGCCAGCTCGGCGCCACCGACTGCGTCAATCCGAAGGACTACGACCGTCCGATCCAGGAAGTGATCGTCGATCTTACCGATGGTGGTGTGGACTACTCCTTCGAATGCGTGGGCAATGTCCAACTGATGCGTGCGGCGCTCGAGTGCTGCCACAAGGGCTGGGGCGAGTCGGTGATCATCGGCGTCGCCGGTGCCGGCCAGGAAATCGCCACCCGTCCGTTCCAGCTGGTCACTGGCCGCGTCTGGCGCGGTTCCGCCTTCGGTGGCGTGCGTGGTCGCAGCGAACTGCCGAGCTATGTCGACATGGCGGAAAAGGGCGAGATCCCGCTGGATACCTTCATCACCCACACCATGGGCCTGGAAGACATCAACAAGGCCTTCGACCTGATGCATGAAGGCAAGAGCATCCGCAGCGTCATTCATTTCTGAGGTCGCCCATGAGCCTGGAAAACATTTCCTGTCAGAAAAGTTTCGGTGGCTGGCACAAGCGTTACCGTCACCGTTCCGAGGTGCTGGGTTGCGACATGGTCTTCGCCGTGTACCTGCCGCCGCAGGCCGAGCAGGGCGGCACGCTGCCGGTGCTGTACTGGCTGAGCGGGCTGACCTGCACCGACGAGAACTTCATGCAGAAGGCCGGGGCCCACAAGCTCGCCGCCGAACTGGGGCTGATCATCGTCGCGCCGGACACCAGTCCGCGCGGCGCCCAGGTCCCGGGTGATCCGGACGGTGCCTGGGACTTCGGCCTGGGGGCCGGGTTCTACGTCAACGCCACCCAGCAGCCGTGGGCCAGCCACTACCGTATGTACGACTACGTGGTAAGCGAGTTGCCGGCGCTGGTCGAAGCGCATTTCCCGGCGTCGCAGGAGCGTGCCATCAGCGGCCACTCCATGGGTGGGCACGGTGCGCTGGTCTGCGCCTTGCGCAACCCCGGGCGCTACAAGTCGGTGTCGGCCTTCGCCCCGATCAGCAACCCGATGGATTGCCCGTGGGGGCAGAAGGCGCTGGGTCGTTATCTCGGCGAGGATCGGACGCGCTGGCGCGAGTGGGATGCCAGCGTGCTGATCGCCCAGGCCGATGAGCGCCTGCCGCTGCTGGTGGACCAGGGGGATCGCGACGACTTCCTGGAAAACCAGCTCAAGCCGCAGGTGCTGCAGCAGGCTGCGCAAGCGGCGGGCTACCCGCTGCAACTGCGCCTGCAACCGGGCTACGACCACAGCTACTACTTCATCGCCAGCTTCATCGACGATCACTTGCGGCATCATGCCGCAGCCCTCGGGATCGGCCGCGGCTGAGGCGACAATTCAAGCCCAAGGCCCGGTAAAGCGGGTAGAATCACGCCCTGACTCAATCAGGGCGTTTTTCTATGCGTATTGGCCACGGCTACGATGTGCACCGCTTCGCCGAAGGCGATTTCATCACCTTGGGCGGCGTGCGTATCCCGCACAAATACGGGCTGCTCGCCCACTCCGACGGCGACGTGCTGCTGCACGCCCTGAGCGATGCCCTGCTCGGTGCCGCCGCGCTGGGTGACATCGGTCGCCATTTCCCCGATACCGACCCGCAGTTCAAGGGCGCCGACAGCCGCGTGCTGCTGCGTCACGTGGTCGGCATCGTCCAGGCCAAGGGCTGGAAGGTCGGCAACGTCGACGCCACCATCGTCGCCCAGGCGCCGAAAATGGCTCCGCATATCGAAACCATGCGTGAACTGATCGCCGCCGACCTGCAGGTCGACCTCGACCAGGTCAACGTCAAGGCCACCACCACCGAGAAACTCGGCTTCACCGGGCGTGAAGAAGGTATCGCCGTACACGCCGTCGCGTTGTTGCTGCCAGCATGACCGAACTCGAACTGCTGGGCCCGCGGGCAAGCGGGCCGGCCTTGGGCAGCGCGGTGCTGAAGGCGGTCGCGGAAGATTTCCAGGTCGACGAAGTGCTCGATATCCCCTTGTCGGGGCAGGGCGAGCACCTGTGGCTGTGGGTCGAGAAACGCGACCTGAACACCGAGGAGGCAGCGCGTCGCCTGGCCCGCGCTGCCGGAGTGCCACTGAAGACCATCAGCTACGCCGGACTCAAGGACCGCCAGGCCCTGACCCGGCAGTGGTTCAGCCTGCATCTGCCGGGCAAGGCCGACCCGGACCTGTCCGCCGCGGAAAACGAAAGCCTGCGCATCCTCGAGCGCACCCGTCACTCGCGCAAGCTGCAGCGGGGCGCGCATTCGGCCAACGGCTTCACCCTGCGCCTGACCCGGCTGCAGGCCGAGCGCACGGCGCTGGATGCCCGTCTCGAGCAGTTGCGCAGTCAGGGCGTGCCAAACTACTTCGGTGCCCAGCGTTTCGGGCACCTGGGTGGCAATGTCGAAGAGGCGCGGCACTGGGCCGAGCGCAAGGCCTTGCCGGAACAGCGCAATCTGCGTTCGCGCCTGCTGTCCAGCGCGCGCAGCTACCTGTTCAACCGGGTGCTTGCCGAACGCGTCGGCGACGGCAGTTGGCAGCGTGCCCAGGTTGGCGACCTGCTGGCCTTTACGGACAGCCGTAGCTTCTTTCCGGCGGGTGAGTCGGAATGCAGTGATCCACGCTTGGCCATTCTCGACCTGCATCCTACAGGCCCATTATGGGGTGAAGGGCTGCCGGCCACGCAGGGCGCCGCCGGCACACTGGAGCAGGGTATTGGCGCAGAGGAGCCGGCGCTCTGCGAATGGCTAGGCAATGCCGCATTGAAGCAAGAGCGTCGCATTCTGCGACTGCCCATAGACCGGCTGACGTGGCATTATCCCGAGCCTGATATTCTGCAACTGGAATTCGTCCTTCCGGCCGGATGTTTCGCCACCGTCGTGGTGCGCGAACTCGTCGATCTGGTCCCGGCAGGGCAGACGGACAGCCCATGCGTATTCTGATTTCCAATGACGACGGCGTTATCGCGCCCGGACTCGCCGCGCTCCACGGTGCGCTGGCGGATTATGCCGACTGTGTGGTGATCGCTCCCGACCAGGACAAGAGCGGTGCCAGCAGTTCGCTGACGCTTGACCGCCCACTGCACCCGCAGACCCTGCCCAACGGCTTCATCAGCATCAATGGCACGCCGACCGACTGCGTTCACCTGGGCCTCAACGGCCTGCTGGAGCAGACCCCGGACATGGTGGTGTCGGGGATCAACCTGGGCGCCAACCTGGGCGATGACGTGCTGTATTCCGGCACCGTCGCTGCGGCGCTGGAAGGGCGTTTCCTCGGCAATACCTCGTTCGCCTTCTCGCTGTTGTCGCGCCTGCCGGACAACCTGCCGACCGCGGCCTATGTCGCGCGCAAGCTGATCGAGGCCCAGGCGCGCCTGCAGTTGCCACCACGGACCGTGCTCAACGTCAACGTGCCCAACCTGCCGTTGGATCACATTCGTGGCATCCAGCTGACCCGCCTGGGGCATCGCGCACGGGCCGCGGCGCCGATCAAGGACGTCAACCCGCGTGGCAAGGAAGGCTACTGGATCGCCGTCGCCGGTGACGTCGAGGATGGCGGGCCGGGTACCGACTTCCATGCCGTCATGCAGGGTTACGTGTCGATCACCCCGCTGCAGCTTGACCGTACCTTCAACGATGCCTTCGAACGCCTGGATGGCTGGCTGGAGGGTGTGCTCTGATGCGTGATCAGGACGACATGATGCGCCGTGGCATCGGCATGACTTCCCAGCGCACACGGGAGCGGTTGATCCAGCGCCTGTGCGAGGAAGGCGTGTCGAACCCGCGGGTACTGGATGTACTGCGTCGCACGCCGCGGCATTTGTTCGTCGATGAAGCGCTGGCGCACCGCGCCTACGAAGACACCGCCCTGCCGATCGGCCACAACCAGACCATTTCCCAGCCTTTCATGGTCGCGCACATGAGCGAAGTGCTGCTCGAAGCGGGGCCGCTGGACAAGGTCATGGAGATCGGCACCGGTTCCGGGTACCAGACCGCGGTGCTGGCGCAACTGGTGGAACGGGTATTCTCGGTGGAGCGAATCAAGGTCCTGCAGGACCGGGCCAAGGAGCGGCTGACCGAACTCAACCTGCGCAACGTGGTGTTTCGCTGGGGTGATGGCAGCGAAGGCTGGCCGGCGCTGGCACCCTACAATGGCATCATCGTCACCGCCGTCGCACCGGAAGTGCCCCAGGCACTGCTCGACCAACTGGCGCCCGGAGGACGTATGGTGATCCCGGTGGGGGCGGTTGGGGAAACCCAGCAACTGCTGTTGATCGTGCGTGAAGAGCACGGTTTTTCCCGGCGCGTGCTGGGGGCGGTGCGGTTCGTGCCGTTACTCAATGGCACCCTGTCCTGACCACTGTTTATTTTCGACAGCGGCGAATTCTCGACGCGCCGCCGGGTCTATCAGGCGGACGTGGTGCAAGCGGATTGGCAGCCCGTCACGTTTTGCGTCGGTCCAGCGCGCGCAAGTCGTTTGCGCCCGGTTATAATTGCAACGTTATTGCATTTTCGAACTCGATTACCAATCAAGGGAGCGGCGGGTGAGTCAAACAGTCATTCGGCAGCGTATGGGTCTATCAAGCATCAGGCTTCTGGTGGTTGCACTTGCCTTCGGCACGTTGGTGACGGGTTGCTCCAGCACTTCCTCCTCCTCCAGCAGTGCGCGAGTGGTCGATCGCAACAGCGCCGTACCCAAGCGCCCGGCAGTCACTTCCGGACAATACGTGGTCAAGCCCGGAGACACGCTGTTCTCCATCGCCTTCCGTTACGGCTGGGACTACAAGTCCCTGGCTGCGCGCAACAGCATCGAGCCGCCGTACACGATTCGTCCGGGCCAGGCGATCCGCTTCGACGAGCCGTCGTCCGGTACCTCCCGTGTCGTGACCTCCACTTCGCCGTCGAGCAAGACCACGGTTACCCGGCGTCCCGCTGGTACTCCGCCGCCGCCGAAAAGCACCAGCACGGCGACGACCACACCGATGGTCACGCCTTCCACCGCGCCTACTCAAGTTCCCGCTGCAGAGCGCTCCAGCGGCGGCTGGGCGTGGCCCGCGAATGGCGTGCTGATTGGAAAATTCGCTTCAAACGGTAGTTTGAATAAAGGCATTGATATCGCCGGGGATTTGGGACAGCCTGTTTTTGCCGCCTCTGATGGTTCGGTGGTGTACGCCGGTAGTGGCTTGCGGGGCTACGGTGAACTCGTAATCATCAAGCACAACGAAACCTACGTGAGTGCCTACGGTCATAACCGTAGGCTTTTGGTTCGGGAGGGACAGCAAGTCAAGGTTGGGCAGACGATTGCCGAAATGGGGTCCACGGGCACCGATCGGGTGAAGCTTCACTTTGAGATTCGCCGCCAGGGTAAACCGGTAGACCCATTGCAGTTCCTGCCAAACCGTTGATTGTTGGTTCCGGCCTGTTCCTTAGCGTAATGGGGACAGGCTCAAGCGACGCCATGGAAAAGGTGCGCTCGAGTCTGAGTTCGAACTCAGCAAAGGACTATAACAATGGCTCTCAGTAAAGAAGTGCCGGAGTTTGACATCGACGATGAGGTTCTCCTGATGGAGACCGGCATCGTTTTGGAAACGGATGTGGTGTCAGACGAACCTGCTGTACCTTCGGTTCGGACCAGGGCCAGACAGGGCTCTTCGCTAAAGCAGCACAAGTACATCGATTACACCCGAGCACTTGATGCTACCCAGCTTTATCTCAATGAAATCGGTTTCTCTCCGCTGCTGACACCCGAAGAGGAAGTCCATTTTGCGCGTCTGTCGCAAAGTGGCGACCCGGCGGGCCGCAAACGCATGATCGAGAGCAACCTGCGCCTGGTGGTGAAGATTGCCCGACGCTACGTGAATCGCGGGCTTTCCCTGCTCGATCTGATCGAAGAGGGCAACCTGGGGCTGATCCGGGCGGTCGAGAAGTTCGACCCTGAGCGCGGTTTCCGTTTCTCCACCTATGCGACCTGGTGGATCCGGCAGACCATCGAGCGGGCGATCATGAACCAGACCCGCACTATCCGCCTGCCTATTCATGTGGTCAAGGAGCTGAACGTCTACTTGCGCGCCGCTCGCGAGCTGACCCAGAAGCTCGATCACGAGCCTTCCCCGGAAGAAATCGCCAACCTGCTGGAAAAGCCGGTTTCCGAAGTCAAACGCATGCTCGGGCTCAACGAGCGGGTTTCTTCGGTAGATGTTTCCCTCGGTCCGGATTCGGACAAGACCCTGCTCGATACCCTGACCGACGACCGGCCGACCGATCCCTGCGAACTGCTGCAGGATGACGACCTGTCCCAGAGCATCGACCAGTGGCTGAGCGAACTGACCGACAAGCAGCGCGAGGTGGTGATCCGTCGTTTTGGTCTGCGTGGCCATGAAAGCAGCACGCTGGAGGATGTCGGCCTGGAAATTGGCCTGACCCGCGAGCGGGTACGGCAGATCCAGGTCGAAGGGCTCAAGCGCTTGCGCGAGATCCTGGAGAAGAATGGCCTGTCCAGCGAGTCGCTGTTTCAATAATAAAAACGATCAGCCTTGCAAGGAGAAGCGCCCCGACTGGTTCGGGGCGTTTTTGTTCAAGGCGTAAACCGCAGTGGATTCTGTCAGTCACGAGTCTTTTGACGTAAGCAATTGCTTACGCGACGTGTAAGTCAATGTAGTAAGGATGGGTAAATTGTTCTCGATTTTCTGTCTGTTATTTTTATAAGTTGTTGATATTTAACGTTTTTTGTTTGTGCTTCGGACACCCATGTGTCTTTTTTTGAGAGCTATTGCCAGTTGCGACCAGGGTCGCAGGCGTTAATATTGGTCCTGTGTCTACGGACTGACACAGGTTTTCAACGGATGAAGACCAAGGACATCGCAGGATGCGATTCATCAGGATGATGAAAGGGAATACAGGGACTACGGAAAAAATGTGGGCGGGTCAAACCGCCCCTTTTTTTTGCCTGTAGAAAATGAAAAAAGGCCCGCAAGGGCCTTTTTCGTTGATCCGGTCGCGAGTCGGGGACTCAGCGCTCCAGATCCTTGATCTTGCCTTTGACGCCGTCGAATTCTTCGGCTTCCGGCAATGCGTCTTTCTTTTCGGTGATGTTCGGCCAGATTTCCGCCAGCTCGGCGTTCAGCTCGATGAATTCCTGCATGTCATCAGGAACCTCATCTTCCGAGAAGATGGCTTGGGCAGGGCATTCAGGCTCGCACAGTGCACAGTCGATGCACTCATCCGGGTGAATGACCAGGAAGTTCGGGCCTTCGTAGAAGCAGTCCACCGGACAGACTTCTACGCAGTCGGTGTACTTGCACTTGATGCAGTTGTCGGTGACGACGAAGGTCATTTCTAATTCTCTCCTCAGGCGACGGCAGCGGTGCCCTTCCAGTCAGGGCCGCTCGGTTCGGTAGGTTCGCGGCGAGCCAGGCTAATAACTCGCCGCTCCGCCAAACCGCGCGGGATTCTAACAGCTTGTAAGGCGGCGCGTTATAACAGAGTCTTCAGTTCATAGAGCATTTCGATAGCTTGGCGCGGCGTCATGTTGTCCAGATCGAGCTTGCCGATCTTTTCAATCGCCGGGTGCGGCAGGCTGGCAAACAGATCGCTCTGGTGGGGCACTGCTGGCGCACTGCGACTACTGGTCGCGGGCTTCGGCGCCTCGTGAGGCAGGCTGGAAGTCTCCAGGCGGCCCAGATGCTCCCGCGCACGCTGAATGACGGGCGTCGGCACGCCGGCCAGTTGAGCCACAGCCAGGCCATAGCTCTGGCTGGCAGGTCCCGGCAGAACGTGGTGCAGGAACACGATGCGCTCGTTGTGCTCGGTGGCGTTCAGGTGCACGTTGGCGACCAGGGGCTCGCTTTCCGGCAGCACCGTCAACTCGAAGTAGTGGGTAGCGAACAGTGTGTAGGCGCGCAGCTGGGCCAGGCGCTCCGCAGCGGCCCAGGCCAGGGACAGGCCGTCGAAGGTACTGGTGCCCCGGCCCACTTCGTCCATCAGCACCAGGCTGCGGTCGGTGGCGTTGTGCAGGATGTTCGCAGTTTCACTCATCTCCACCATGAAGGTGGAGCGACCACCGGCCAGGTCATCGCTGGAGCCGATACGGGTGAAGATGCGATCCACCAGCGACAGCTGGCAGCTGGCAGCGGGTACATAGCTGCCGATATGCGCCAGCAGCACGATCAGTGCGGTCTGACGCATATAGGTGGATTTACCGCCCATGTTCGGGCCGGTGATGATCAGCATGCGCGTGCTGTCGTCGAGGGACAGGTCGTTGGCCACGAACGGGCTGGTCAGGACCTGCTCGACCACCGGGTGGCGCCCCTGGTTGATCTGCATGCACGGCTCGTCGACGAAGGTCGGGCAGTTCAGGTCCAGGGTCAGGGCGCGTTCGGCCATGTTGCTCAGCACATCCAGCTCGGACAGCGCGGCGGCTGTGTCCTGCAGCGGCGCCAGATGGCTGATCAGGGTTTCCAGCAGCGCATCGTAGAGCATCTTTTCCCGGGCCAGGGCGCGGCTCTTGGCCGACAGCGCCTTGTCCTCGAAGGTCTTCAGCTCGGGGGTGATGAAGCGTTCGGCACCCTTGAGGGTCTGCCGGCGGATGTAGTCGACCGGCGCCTGCTCGGCCTGCTTGCTCGGCAATTCGATGAAATAGCCGTGCACGCGGTTGTAGCCGACCTTGAGGTTGGCCAGGCCCGTACGTGCCTTTTCCCGGGCTTCCAGGTCGATGAGGAACTGCCCGGCGTTCTCGCTGATCGACAGCAACTCGTCCAGCTCGGTGTCGTAGCCGGTCTTCAGCACGCCACCGTCGCGGATCACCGCGGGCGGGTTGTCGATGATGGCTTTTTCCAGCAGGTCGGCCAGTTCGGGGTAGGTGCCGGCGATGGCGGCCAGGCGCGCCAGGTGCGGCGCCTCCAGTTCGGCCATGGCGTTCTGCAGTTCAGGCAGGGCACCGAGGGCATCGCGCAGGCGCGCCAGGTCGCGTGGGCGGGCATTGCGCAGGCCGATACGGGCGAGGATCCGCTCGATGTCGCCGATGTCCTTCAGTTGCGGCTGCAGGCGCTCGAAGCGGTAGTTGTCGAGCAGGCAACGGATCGAACTCTGCCGCGCCTGCAGCACTTTCAGGTCGCGCAGCGGGCGGTTCAGCCAGCGGGTCAACAGGCGGCTGCCCATGGCGGTCTGGCAGCGGTCGATCACCGATTGCAGGGTGTTGTCGCGGCCACCGGCGAGGTTGACGTCCAGTTCCAGGTTGCGGCGGCTGGCGCCGTCGAGGATGACCGTGTCGTCCAGGCGCTCGTGCTTGAGGCTGCGCAGGTGAGGCAGGGCAGTGCGCTGGGTTTCCTTGGCGTAGCTGAGCAGGCAGCCGGCAGCACCGATGGCCAGGGTCAGCTTGTCGCAACCGAAGCCTTTCAGGTCCTGGGTCGCGAACTGCTGGCAGAGGCTCTTGCGTGCCGAGTCGCGGTCGAAGTCCCAGGGCGCGCGGCGCCGTGAGCCGCGGCGCTTCTCCGCCGGCAGGCCCTGTGGCCAGTCGTCCGGAATCAGCAGCTCGACCGGGTTGGTCCGCTCCAGTTCGGCGAGGAGGTTTTCCCAGCCCTTGAGTTCCTGCACGGTGAAGTTGCCGCTGGTGATGTCCAGCACGGCCAGGCCGAACAGGCGTTCGTCGCCGAGCACCGCGGCGATCAGGTTGTCGCGGCGCTCGTCGAGCAGCGCTTCGTCACTGATCGTGCCGGGGGTGATGATGCGCACCACCTGGCGTTCGACGGGGCCCTTGCTGGTGGCCGGGTCGCCGATCTGCTCGCAGATCACCACCGATTCGCCCAGCTTCACCAGCTTGGCCAGATAGCCCTCGAGCGAGTGAAAGGGGATACCGCACATGGGAATCGACTGGCCCGCCGACTGCCCACGGGCAGTCAGGGTGATATCCAGCAGTTTCGCGGCTTTCTTCGCATCTTCGTAGAAGATCTCGTAGAAGTCGCCCATGCGGTAGAACATCAGCTGGTCCGGGTGCTGGTTCTTCAGCTTCCAGTACTGCTGCATCATCGGGGTGTGTGCGGAAAGATCAGACATTCAAGGCCTTACAGCAGGGGTGTCTTTAAAAGGTATGAAACGGCTAATAGTACAGGGATTTTTTCACTGGCGCTGAGGCCGGCGCGGCGTCCATGCCCTTTGCTTGTTGCAATTTATAGGCTACAGGCCCGGTCGATGCATTTTTGCAATTGCATTTCCATCGGCCTGCGGGCAGTATGCATCCCATGCAAAAGCGCAATGTAGCCACCGTCCTCAAATCACTGCTGGATCGCCACGGTCTTTCTCCCACGGAGTTGCACCGGCGCACCGGCGTGCCCCAATCCACCCTGTCGCGGATCCTCGGTGAAAAGATCGCCGATCCGTCGGACAAGCACGTGTCGAAGATCGCCGAGTACTTCGGGGTGAGTACCGACCAGTTGCGTGGCCGTGTCGACCTGGGCGACAGCCGGGAGGCCGAGCGTGTGCCGGGTCACGACGAGTTGCGCGATATCAGCCTGTGGGACGACGAAACCCCTGTCGAGGACGACGAGGTTTCCGTTCCCTTTCTCCGTGAGGTCGAGTTGGCAGCAGGATCAGGAAGATTCGTCATCGAGGAGAGCGAGCGCGCCCGCCTGCGGTTCGGCAAGCGCAGCCTGCGCCACAACGGTGTGCAGTTCGATCAGGCCAAATGCGTGACGGTGCGCGGCAACAGCATGTTGCCGGTATTGCGGGATGGCGCCACGGTCGGGGTCAACACGGGCAAGTGCTCCATCGGCGACATCATCGATGGCGACCTCTATGCCATCAACCACAATGGCCAGTTGCGGGTGAAGCAGCTCTATCGTCTGCCCACCGGTATCCGCCTGCGCAGCTTCAACCGTGATGAACACCCCGACGAGGACTACAGCTTCCAGCAGATGCAGGATGAGCAGATCGTCATTCTCGGTCACGTGTTCTGGTGGGGCATGTACGCTCGCTGAGTCTCCCCCTTCTCATTGAAAACCCGCTTCGGCGGGTTTTTTTCGTCTCGTGGAAAGTACTCCAGGGCAGACCGGACGCTACTTCCATGCATTTCAGCAAATCCGTACGTGCAAATTTTTTCAGAAATGCATTGACTGCATATGCGTTGATGCATAGGGTTCATCCCAAGCCGGTCAGACACCGGCGGCGAGAAAGGCAGCGATGAACAGGCCTCGACTGTTCAGAGGGTTGGCAACTGACCCGGGTGTGCAGCGTAAAGCACCAAGAGCAGTTATCTGGCGGGCAGGTGGCCGCGGCCGGAGGAACAATTCGAAGTGCAGACGCCCCGCGCACCAGTAGTGGCGGGCGTTTCAACCACGCATTACTGAAAAGCCCAGGGCTCGCCCCGGGCTTTTTGGAATGCCGAGTTGACCACTCGGTCCCATTCCCCGTTCGGCCCGACGCTGTGCGGGAAGTACAAAGGAGGCAGGACCGTGACAAGCGAGCAACAGACGTTGCTGGAAATGCCGATCTGGCTGGTGATCGTCCTGGCGTTGCTGGGCGGGGTCTCCGGTGAGATGTGGCGAGCGGACAAGGCGGGTGCCCGGGGTGGCGCCTTGTTGAGAAGACTGGCGTTGCGTTCGGGGGCCTGCATGGTCTGCGGCGTATCCACCATGATGCTGCTGTACGCCAGCGGCCTTTCGATCTGGGCAGCCAGCGCCCTGGGATGCCTCACCGCCGTGGGCGGTGCGGATATCACCATGGGGCTTTACGAGCGCTGGGCAGCCAAGCGCCTGGGGCTGGGCAGTGACAGCAAGGAGAGATCATGAGCGACCTCGTTCAGTTGCATCAGGCCATTACTTCGACCCTCGAAGCGGCCATCCCGCAACTGCAGACCATTGCCAGCTACGCCGCGGTGCAGCAGGACACGCCGTTGCCGGCACTGTTTCATTCCATTGTCGAAATGAAGCCGGCCAGCGACCCGGGAGACGGCCATTCCTGCGTGACCGCGACCTTCGAGGCGCGCATCGTCGTGGATGCCAGGCGCCCTCAGTCGGCCCTGGAAGTCATGGCGCTGGCAGCCCGGTTGATGGTGGTGCTGCGTCAGCAGTACTGGGGCGTCGACTTCGTCGAAGAAGCCCGAGCCGTCAACGCATTGCCCCAGGGCACCGAATGGCCTGCGGCGACCTGGGTGGTGAAATGGGAGCAGGTGCTGCACATCGGCGAGAGCCAGTGGCCCTGGCCGAACCAGCCACCGGGATCGCTGGTATTCGCCTTCGACCCGGATAGCGGCCCTGGCAACGAGGGTCGCTACCAGGCGCCGGAGGACTTCGCATGAGTTATGCCAGTTCAATGCACGACCGCATGATCGCTGGCCTGCTGATTCCCTGCCGTGTCGTGGAACTCGACCTGGCTGCGGCGCGGGTGCGGGTTTCCGACGGTGCGGGCTGGACCAGCGCCTGGGTCCGCTGGCACAGCCAGGCGGCCGGCAAGGCCAGGCACTGGCGGGTGCCCAGCCTGAACGAGCAGGGCATGTTGGTCAGCCCCAGTGGCGAACCAGCCCAGGGCACCTTCGTCCCCGGCCTGTATGGCAATGCCGGCAATCCGCCGGATAACCGCGAGCATGTCGAGGTCTGGCGCTTCGACGACGGTGGTTCGCTGGTCTACGACTGGCAGGCCAGCAGCTACAGCGTCGAGCTGCCCCGCGGCAGCATCACCCTCAAGGTCGGCGGCAGCACGCTGGTGGCCACTCCTGATTCCATCACGCTGACGTCTGGCAGCCTGACCTTGAATGGCCCGGTGCAGATCAATGGCGCGGTGCAGATCAGTGAGGCGTTGAACGTGACAGGGAATATCCACGGTGGTGGGTCGATCATCGATACCGCGGGCAATACGCCCAACCACAAGCACTGAGACCAGCCCATCGACACCGCAGCAGGCGCAAACGTCGAACACCCTGTGCATCGCCTCCTGCGCACCGTTGCATTCAACAATCAACTTCGGAAGACCATTCTATGTCTTGGTATCGGACAGGCGTTGTCTCGGCCACGGCCGGACAAACAACGATTACTGGCGTGAGCACGAATTTCTCTGCAAACGCCCGGGTGGGAGATGCGTTCCAGGGGCCTGACGGTCGCTGGTACGAAGTGGTGAACATCGCGAGTGCCACCGTGATGTCGATCTTGCCGGCTTATCAGGGGGCGACGGTCACCGGCGGCGCCTATGGTCTTGCTCCCATGCAGGGCTACGTCAAGGAGTCGGCCGATCGCCTGCGGCAGATCGTCGAACAGTACGGTGCCACGCTTGCGCTGTTCGGAGGCGCTGCGGACGTCGCCACCTTGCGCTCGAACATTGGCCTGGGGACCGGCGCCACGGCGAACAGACAGACCAGCAGGACAGATGTTTCCACCGGCGCGCTTCTGCTCCCAGGTGCGTTTGGCCTGGGCGGGCAGGCCATTGTCCTTGGCCCTGATGATCACCTCGACAACCAGCGTCCGTCCGGGCTCTATTACGCCACCAACCTTCCCGGCCGCCCGATGGGTGCCTACTCCGGCTACGGTTACCTGCTGCACATTGCGCTCTCGGCCAGCCCCGAGACGGAGGCGGTGCAGTACTTCACGCCCTACAACCGGCCGCAGCAGAAATGGGTGCGAACCAAGGTCGCCCAACAGTACCTGCCCTGGGTCAACATCACCTCCATCGGTACGGACCAGACGTGGCGCAATGTCTCGGCGAGCCGTTCGCTGAACACCAACTACACCAACAACCAGGGCCGGCCGATCCAGATTCAGGCATTTGCCGGGACCACCGACGCCGCGCACGTCACGCTGATCGTGTTCGTCAATGGCGGGCTTGTTGCCCGCGGCGCTTACTCGTCGGCTGCCGGGCAGTATGTGACATCCCTGCCGGTCATCATTCCTGAAGGCGCGACCTACTCGATTCGGGTGGCAAATGGCAATGCGCCGCTTCAGGACTGGTACGAACTGTATTGAGGACATCATGAACAACGACAATCCGATCTCGACTGCAACTGATGCAGTCATCGCAATGCGCGACCTGTCGCCGGAGGTTCCCGACAACCTTGCGATGGATTACTGGAAGGACAGCGCCGGCCAGGTCTACGCCTACCCCAGGGATCCGTTGCAGCAGGGGGTGGTCAAGGAGGGCCTGAGCCTGATGTCCGAGGCGGAAATCCATGATCATCTCCACCCGACCCCGCTGCCGTGGACCGATGGTTCCGCGCTCCGTCATGCGGTTGGAGACGTTGAGCTGCCAGGCTGGCGCCGTGTGACGGACGATGAACTCCCCGCTCTGGTACGTGCTCAACGGATCGTGGATGTCCAGAACCGGGTCGCCGTTCTGCGCGTTGCTGCCGACGCTGCCATTGCTCCGCTGCAGGACGCGCTCGACCTGGAAGAAGCCAGGGAGGTCGAGATCGCCCTGCTCAAGGAATGGAAGCGCTACCGCGTTTCGTTGAGCCGGTTGGCCGAGCAGCCTGGCTATCCCGAGCTCATCGACTGGCCCATGTCTCCGGCCTGAGGCCATTTGCAGACCGCCACCCGGCGGTATTTTTTTGCTTGGCGTCCAGTGCTCGCCCGCTGCGTGTGCACCAGACCCGAACCCAGCCCGCAATGCGGGTTTTTTCATGCCAGGGAGGAATGCCATGGCCAACCCGAAAAAGACTTTCGCATCCGGCGCACGTGTCGCGGTGCACAGCGATAGCGATCAGCCGTCGTCGGTCATCCACCCATAGGAGTGACGTGATGATCGGAATGGATCGCCACACAGGCCAGCCATTGTCCGGCCTCGCCCACCTGCGCCAGTCCATCGAGGACATCCTCGCCACGCCACTGGGCAGCCGGCGCATGCGCCCGGACTACGGCAGCAAGTTGCGTCGCTTCGTCGACCTGCCGGTCAACGAAGGCTGGAAAAGCGCGGTGCAGGCCGAAGTGGCGCGGGCCCTGGTGCGCTGGGAGCCGCGCCTGAAACTGCAACGGGTCCGGGTGCTGGCGGTGGTGGGCGGGCAGATCAGCCTGCAACTCACCGGGCAATACCTGGGCGACAGCCAGATCCTGGAGGTGACGGCATGAGTATCGTGGACCTTTCGGCGCTGCCCGCGCCGCAGGTGCTGGAGGACCTGGATTTCGAAACGATCTTCCAGGCCGACCTGGCGGCCTTCCGGTCGCACATGGGCGACAGCTGGACCGCGCAACTGGAAAGCGACCCGGTGACCAAGCTGCTGGAAGTCGGTGCCTATCGCACCCTGCTCAACCGGGCACGGGTCAACGATGCGGCCAAGGCATTGCTGCTGGCCTATGCCCAGGGCAGCGACCTCGACCAACTGGCAGCCAACGTGCAACTGCAACGCCTGGTGGTGCGTGCCGCCGAGCCGAACGCGGTGCCGCCCGTCGAGCAGGTGCTGGAAGAAGACGACGCCTTGCGCGAGCGCATCGAGCTCGTCTACGAGGGCCTGACCACTGCGGGGCCGCGCAACAGCTACATCCTGCATGCCCGCAATGCCTCCGGACAGGTGGCCGATGCCACGGCGGAAAGCCCGTCGCCGGCGGTGGTCGACGTCACGGTGCTGGGCGTCGATGGCACCGGTGTTGCCAGTCCCGAACTGCTGGCGGAGGTCGCGGCCTACCTGAACGACGACGAGGTGCGTCCGGTCGCTGACCGCTTGACCGTGCGCAGCGCCGAGATCCTGCCGTATCGCATCGACGCGGTGCTGCACATGACGGGCAACGGTCCGGAAACCGAGGCGACCCTGACGGAGTGCCGCCGCCGCTTGCAAGCCTGGATCAACCCGCGGCGGCGCCTCGGTGTGGAAGTGGCGCGTTCGGCTATCGACGCGCAACTGCACATCAGCGGGGTCGCCCGGGTCGAGTTGCCCGACTGGCAGGACATCCGCCCCAGCAAGGGCCAGGCCGCCTGGTGCACCGGCTTCGACCTGACCCTGGGAGGCTGACATGAACAGCCTCCTGCCGCTCAACAGCACCCTGCTGGAACGGGCTGTCGAGGTCGCCGTCACGGAGGTGCCACAGATCCCGCTGCGCACCCTGTACAACCCCGACACCTGTCCGTCGCACCTGTTGCACCAACTGGCGCTGGCCTGGTCGGTGGACCGCTGGGACGAGAACTGGCCGGATGCGGTCAAGCGTTCGGTCATCCGCAGCTCGTTCCAGGTCCATGCCCGCAAGGGCACCCTCGGCGCCTTGCGGCGAGTGGTCGAGCCCTTCGGTTATCTCATCGAGGTCGCCGAGTGGTTCAACAGCGTTCCGCCCGGCGTGCCCGGCACCTTCGCGCTGAAGATCGGGGTATCCGAGTCGGGCATCAGCGAGGAGACCTATGAAGAGCTCACCGCGCTGATCGACGACGCGCGTCCGGTCAGCCGGCATCTGGTCGGCCTGGCCATCAGCCTCGACAGCAGGGGCTACCTGCGTCACGGCCTGGGCCTGAGCGAAGGCGACGAGATCGACATCTACCCGCCTGCCTCACGCGACATCGAGGTGCGCGGCAACCTTGGCCGTAAAGGCCATGACCATCAAATCGAAACCCTGGACGTTTACTCATGACTGACCAGAACAGCCAGTTCTTCGCGATCCTCACTGCGGTGGGGGAAGCCAAGCAGGCCAATGCGAACGCCTTGGGCGTGCCCTGGACCTTCGCCCAGATGGGCGTGGGCGACGCCAACAACAGCGACCCGGTGCCCTCGCGCACCCAGACCCGGCTGATCAACGAGCGCCGTCGTGCCCCGCTGAACCAGCTCTCGGTCGATCCGAAGGATGCCAGCATCATCATCGCCGAGCAGGTGATCCCGCCGGATGTCGGCGGTTGGTGGATCCGCGAGATCGGCCTCTACGACACGGCCGGCGACCTGGTGGCGGTGGCCAACTGCGCGCCGAGCTACAAGCCGCTGCTGGCGCAGGGCACCGGCAAGACCCAGGTGGTACGCCTGAACCTGGTGGTGACCAGTACTGCCAACGTGCAGTTGAAGATCGATCCGGCGGTGGTGCTGGCGACGCGCAGCTATGTCGATCAACTGTTCGTGGCAAATGCTCAAACGTCGTCCTACGACGGTACGCTCGGCAAACTGGCCAAGGTCGGCTACATGGGCTGGGGTTCGAGCTACGTGGATGGTCCGATGCTGCTCGGAGACATGGCGGGCGATCAGGCGATTTTCAGCGGTCTGTATCGCTATTCCCCGGAGACCGTCGGGCGCCCCGCGTTTGGCAGCAATTACGGCAGTGTTATGCAGGCGTCGCTGAGTAACGCTGGCGGCAACTGGGCCACCCAACTGGTCATCGACTATGCCGCTGATGCTATCGGCTTCCGACGCCTGTCCGGCGCAGCCGGTTGGCAGCCATTCATAGAGATCTGGCACAAGGGCAACCTTGTGGCGGCGACCCAAAGCCAGGCCAACTCAGGGGTGGACGACAAAGCCTATCTGACGTCCAAAACCCTCTCAGGTGTGCTGTCAGCGCAAGTCGTTCAGGCCACTGAAGCGACCAAGGGTATTGCACGCGTTGCGACGCAGTCGCAGACCAACTCTGGCGTGGATGACACCACGATGATCACGCCGAAGAAGTTTTCTGCAGGCCTTGCATCGTTGATCATCCAGGCGACCGAGGCCATTGCCGGGATCGCTCGAGTCGCTACCCAGGTACAGGCCGAAGCGGGTGTCGATGATTCCACGATCATCACGCCCAGGAAGATGCGCTGGGGATTCCAGATGCTCAAGGCGCCGCAGGGATACCTGGTGCTCCCGACCTGGCTGGGTGGGTTCATCTTGCAATGGGGATACGCATCTATCCCGGCGACCTCCACTAGCATTCCCTTTGTGTTGAGCTATCCCACTGCGTGCGCAAGTGTGGTGTGCACGCCCTTCAACGTCACCGGCTATGCGGATGTGGTGGAATTGACTGCGGTGCTGAGCAACACCGGATTCACGGCGGTGGGGGTGAGTTCGGGGGCCAGCGGGGTATCTGTGCAGAGCGCGACGAACTTCCACTGGTTCTCTATTGGTTATTAAGGGGCAGTCTATGAAATATGTGGTCTTTGACGCGGCTGGGGTTCTTTCGGCGCGCTTGATCCGAGGAGTGCACCAGATCCCTGAAGCGGCCGTTGAGGTGGATGACAGCCAGTGGATGCGTATCACCCAAGAGTTGGATGGCACCTGGATGCTTGCCGAGGATGGCAGCATCTACAAATCTCCGTTGCCCGAGCTTGAGGTACGGGAATACACCAATGAGCAGATTGAGGCACTGCGCCTGCGGGCGTATGCCGACTCCCTGACCGGATCGGACCGTTTTTTTGCGCAGGCGCAGCGCATGGAGGCCATGGGGGAACCTGGCTGGGAGACGGTACGTGAGGCGGGGGTGCGACGATTCAATGAAATACAGAATGAGTTTCCCTGGGCGCCCTCGGTCGCCCCTATTGACGCTTGAGACGCCCCGCACCGCCGGGGCTTTTTCTTACCTGTAACACCCCACGAAGGCCCCGCATCGACGGGGCCTTCCCACATCTGGAGAAATACCAATGAGTGGATTCTTCCACGGCGTTACCGTCACCAACGTCGACACGGGCTCGCGCAGCATCGCGCTGCCGTCGTCGTCCATCATCGGCCTGGTCGACACCTTCACCGAAGGCCCGACCGCCACCGCCAAGGCCAACGACCTGGTGTTGATCACCAGCGAGCGTGAAGCCATCGCCGCGTTCGGCGCCGATGCCGCCATCACCAAGGCCTGCCAGGCCATCTATGCACGGGCCAAGGCGGTCATCGTCGCCTGTGGCGTGGCCAGGCTGAGCGACGCCGCCGAGCAGACCTCGGCGATCATCGGCAGCGTCGAGGCCAACGGCAAGCGTACCGGCCTGCAGGCGCTGCTCGACGGCAAGAGCCGCTTCAACGCCCAGCCACGCCTGCTGGTGACCCCGAAACACAGCGCCACCCAGGCCGTCGGCACCGCCCTGGTGGCCCTGGCCGACAAGCTGCGCGGCCTGGCCATCATCGACGGTCCCGGCACCACCGACGAGGCGGCGCTGGCCTATGCCGAGAACTTCGGCGCCAAGCGTGCCTTCATGGTCGACCCGGGCGTGCAGTACTGGGACACCGGCACCGACGCCACCGTCGATGCCCCGGCCTCGGCCTGGGTCGCCGGCCTGTTCGCCTGGACCGACAGCGAGTACGGCTTCTGGGCCTCGCCATCGAACAAGGAATTCGTCGGCATCACCGGCACCACCCGCGCGGTGGAGTTCCTCGACGGTGACGAAAGCTGCCGCGCCAACCTGCTGAACAACGCCAACATCACCACCATCATCCGTGACGACGGCTTCCGCCTGTGGGGCAACCGCACCCTGTCCAGCGATCCGAAGTGGGCCTTCGTCACCCGCGTGCGCACCCTGGACATCGTCATGGACGCGATCCTCTACGGCCACAAGTGGGCGGTGGACCGCTCGATCACCGCCACCTACGTCAAGGACGTGACCGAGGGCCTGGAGAACTTCATGCGCGACCTCAAGGCCCAGGGCGCCATCATCAACTTCGAGGTCTACGCCGACACCGAGCTCAACACCGCCAGCCAGCTGGAGCAGGGCAAGGTGTACTGGAACATCCGCTTCACCGACGTCCCTCCTGCCGAAAACCCCAATTTCCGTGTCGAGGTCACCAACCAGTGGTTGACCGAAGTCCTCGACCAGGCCGCTTAAGGAGCAACAACACATGGCAATGATTCCGCAAACCCTGGCGAACCTGAACCTGTTCGTCGATGGCGTCAGCTTCCAGGGCAACGTCAGCAGCCTGACCCTGCCGAAACTGTCGGTAAAACTCGCCGAGCAGCGCTTCGGCGGCATGGATACCCCGGTCGATATCGACCAGGGCCTGGAGAAAATGAGCGCCGAGTTCGCCACGGCCGGCGTCCGTCCGGAGTCGCTGAAGTTCTTCGGCCTGGCCGACAACTCGGCGTTCAACGGTACCTTCCGCGGTGCCTTCAAGGGCCTGAAGGGCGCGATCACCCCGGTGGTGGTCACCCTGCGTGGCGCCCTGACCGTGGTGGAGATGGGCGAGTGGAAGACCGCCAGCGAAACCTCGGTCAAGCACACCGTTTCCCTGACCTACTACAAGCTCGAGATCGACGGTCGACTGATGTACGAGATCGACCCGCTGGGCATGAAGCGGGTGATCAACGGCGTTGACCAGCTCGCTGCGCAACGTACCGCCCTGGGCCTCTGAGACAAGGACAAGCTCGTATGACGCAAGCAACGAAAGTACCCGCCTGGCTGACCGTCAGCGCGGATCGCGTGGTGGTCAGGCTGAGCCGTGCCAGCGAGGCCAACGGCGTGCAGGTCGACAGCCTGGCGCTGCGTGCCCCGACCGTGCGCGACCTGCGTGCCGCGCAATCGGGCAGTGCCGATGACGAAACCCGGGAGCTGAACCTGTTCGCCTCCCTCGCCGAAGTCGGCGTCAAGGACCTGGAGGGGCTTGCCCTGAAGGACTACAGCCGGCTGCAGACGGGCTATTTTCGCCTGGTGCAGGACGACGAGCTTTGATCCCGCGAGGCAGAAGGCGGCAGCGAAGCGGCTCGCGAAAGAGCTGAACTTCTCTGCCGCCGAGATCATGACCATGTCGTACAGCGACATGGTCTGGTGGCTCACCGAGTGAGCCGGGTTTGCGCGCAGGGAGGACGAGATGGCGGGCGAACTGAGAGTTGAAACAAGGATTGGCAGCGCTGTCGATCCATCCGTAGGGCAGGCGCTCAGCCAGACTGAACAGCAGGTCAGGCAATTCGAGGGTTTTGCCCTGCGGATCGGCGAGGCACTGCGACAGGTCAATGAGGCGGCTTCACCGCTGGCCGAGAACAGTGGCACCAATGAAGACGTTGCGGTTCCGGGATCGATATGGCTATTGGCAATAGGCGATATCAGTAAGTACCTCAGCGAAGTGCCACCCAAGCTCGACGACCTGATCAAGGCTACGGTCGGGTTAGGCAAAACGATGGAGACGCTCCACGGAGACGGTGCCAAAGGATCACTCGCCGATCAGACGCCAGGTGACATCATTTCCAGCGCTTCGAAGTCGGCGAGCAATGTTGCTGACAGAACCATCGACAATTTCGCGCAATACGACGCGATGGTCGAAAAGCTCGTCGCCAATGGTCAAAAGGACGCCAGCCTGCGGCCTGCCGACACCAAGGCCATCAATGCGCTGACTCGCGACATCTACGAAGAAACCGGGATGAGCCCGACCAATGCCATCGGACTGCTTACACGCATGTTCGAAGCAGGAATGGACTTGCCCACCGTAAAGGACCAAGGCCTTCGAGCGGCGCGGGTCGTTGCCGGACAGCCGATGGGGAGTGCCGTGGCCTCCGACCTGTTCCGTGCCTTGAACACGGGCAAGGTCGATCAGAAGGACCTGGTCGGTGTAGTGAATACGGTGATTGATCAGGCGGGCAAAGGGGACTTCGGGCTGGAGTCGACAGCCAAGGCGCTGAGCCAGCTTTTGCCTCAGGTTGGCAGCGGCAAGGATGACGTGATTCGCTTGTCTGCGATCATCCAGGCCGAGTCCAAGAAAGGTGGCAACTACTACGAGGTGCTGAACAGGGCGAAAGCGAGTTTCCTGGAGTACAAGCGCAATGGTTCGGCCGTGGTGCCTGGCCCGGAGGCGTACGGGGAGAAGTTCGTGCCTTCCCCGGGTGAGCCTTCGCCAGACCATATCGCCATTGACCTGGCGAAGCGCAAGGAGACGCTGGCATCACAGTTGGAAAAGCGTGAATCGTCCGAAGAACGCCTGTCGATAGTTACGGGTAAGGCATTGTCATCTATCGTTTCGGCGTGGACAGAATGGATGACCCTGGCAACGGATGCCCTGAGCGATGTCGTGGACACGTTCAGCGGGGCCGTGACGGTGCTCGGCGGGGTGGCATTGGGTGGGTTTGGCCTGGTGAAGGGATTGGGTGCCATCGGCAAGGCAAAGCTGGTGGTCGATGCCACCAGGGCACTTGCCAATCCGGCAGGCGCTGAGCCCGCCGAACCCGGCGGCAAAGGCGGACTCTGGTCACGAATCAAGCTCACGGCCGGCAGGCTGATGGGTACCGTGCGTGACGTCGAGGGGCCACCCCGTCCCCCGGCAGCGGGCGGATTTCTGCAGCGTTTGGTGGAGTCCCGCTATTTCAAGCCGCTGGGGGTGGCCGGGGCGCTGTTGCCAGCCGGCTTCAAGGCTGTCGACACCATGGAGAACGCCACCACCTTCAAGGAAAAGGCTCAGGGCTACGGTCAGGCCATCGGCATGGCGATCGGTGGCGTGGGTGGAATGCTGTTTGGTACTTCAGCTGGCTTACTGGCCGGTCCACTGGGCGCTTTGATTGGCGGTACCGCTTTCGGCGCTGCTGGCAGCTATGGCGGTGGGCAAGTGGGCAAATGGATCGGTGGCATGATCGGCGATCTTGGGCGCGAAGACAGCGGCGATGCCGCTGAAGGCACGCCGCAGGCGTCGGGTTCGTCATCCGAAGCAGATGCGAAATCTCGCAGTCAGCCCTCGGGATTGGGGCTTGAGCTCTGGTTGTTGAAACATTTGCTGGGGGGAGGGGGTAATGCCTCCATTACCGAGGCTGGTGCCTCGCCTCTTGGAAAAAGGGTGCCAGGTGATGCAATCAACCTGACGCGTGAAGGTCTTGGGATGCTGCGCAGCGAGCCTTCGCTGCAGGCTCAGCCGGTGGCAAGTGCTCCAGGGGGAGAGGTGGTTCGCTCCTTGCTCGGCGAGACCCCAGCGGAAACTGTACTTCCGGAAAAGGGTTCGGCATCGGCGCTGGCAATCGCGAGCGCCAGCGCGCCGTCACAGCATTTCGCAGTGACCCCCAATATCGACATCAATGTTCAAGGGATTCTCACTGACCCTGTGGAACTGGTTCGCGTTCTGGAGTCGGAAATCCAGCGTATGTTCACTGGCATCGCGGCCCGGGCGAACACATCGGGGCAGTTGTTTGACCGCGTGGACGACACCCAAGCCTACGTCTGAGGAACCACCATGTCCTACATGGAATCAATGCAATCCAGCCTGCGCTCGCTGGCCGCGGCGGGCGAAGCCGGGCGGCGCAGCGCCGATGAAATGCTGGGGCCCTTGAATGGCGCCGTCAGCGATATCACCGGTGCGGCCACCGAGCTGGAAAACCTGCCCTTCGTGGGCGAAGCCATCGGCAAGAAGCTCCAGCGCACCCTGCGCGCCATCGAGGTGGCGCAGTCGACGGTGGGCATGGTTGCCGCCAGGTACAACCAGGCGGTGTCGGTGATCGGCGAAGTCGAGAGCCGCCTGGAGAGCTTTTCCGAGCAGGCGGGCAAGGCGGCCACGGCGATCAACCGGATCGCCGGCAAGATCAGCCCGTCGCTGGGCGCGATCCTGCCGACCGGTGCTTTCGCTCCGCCGACCACGCCCGCCGAGGAGGCGGTCAAACCCTATCCGCACCTGATGATCCTGCAACCGCTGCAGACCGCTCAGGAAGCGTTCTACTTCAACCTCGACACGGTGGCGTTCAATCAACTGAAGCGGACAAAGGCCTACACCTGGGCCGCGCAGGAGCGCCTCTCGCGCAGCAAGGCGCAACAGGCAGTGGGCCTGGGCGACGACAAGATCACCCTCGATGGCGCGGTGTTTCCCACCTTCAGGGCCGGCATCGGCCAGTTGCAGCGCCTGCGCGACATCGCCGGGCAGCTCAAGCCGCTGACCTTGAGCACCGGTTACGGCGAGGTCCTGGGCAACTGGTGCCTGGTCAGCATCACCGAGACCCAGGAGACGCTGATGGCCGGCGGCATTCCCGGAAAACAGACTTTCACCTTGGAGCTCGTGAGCTATGGCGACGATATGCAGAACGTCTGACGGCGACCTGCTCGATACCCTGTGCCAGCACTACTACGGCCACCTCAAGGGCAGCGTCGAAGCCGTGCTGGATGCCAACCAGGGGCTGGCCGACGAGGTCCAGCCGTTTCGCGCCGGGGTGCTGATCAGGCTGCCGGTGTTGTCGGCGATCGCTGACACCACGGTCCTGCTCTGGGACTGACCCGCCGCATGCAACTCCAGGCCCCGCCCCGTGCGGGGCCTGTCTTTTCTGGAGCCAGAACATGCAACCTGTGTTTCGCATCATCGCCGATGGCAACGACATCACCGCGTTGATCAACGACCGTGTGCTGCTGTTGCGCACGACCGACAAGACCGGCATGGAATCCGACGATTTCGAATTGAAGCTCGACGACCGCGACAGCGCCCTGGCCCTGCCCGCGCGTGGCGCCCTGCTGGAAGTGTTCCTCGGCTACGCGGGCCAGGAACTGACCCGCCTGGGCCGCTACACGGTCGACCAGATCGACCTGTCCGGCCCGGCCTCGACCCTGGAGATCCGCGGCAAGGCCGCCGACATGCGCGGCACCGGCAAGACCATCCGCAGCGGCAGTTGGGAGAATGTGCCGTTGCAGCAGATCGTTCGCGACATCGCCGCGCGCAATGGCTGGCAGCCACAGTGCCCGGTGACGACGGTCATCCCGCGTGTCGACCAGCGTGACGAATCGGACTTCAACTTCCTGACCCGCATCGCCATCCAGTACGGCTGCACCGCGAAGATCGCCGACGGTGCGCTGCTGGTGCTGCCGCGCCAGGCTGGCAAGAGTGCCAGTGGCAAGGCGCTGGGGGTGGTCGGCATAGGCCTGAGGGATGTCCGCCGCTGGAAATTCCATCTGCAGGACCGGGGCACGGTCAAGGCGGTGAAGACCCGTCACCAGGACCCCGCGACTGGCCAGCAGAGCTCGGTCGAGGCGCAAAACCAGGACACGCCCGAGGATGTCAGCGCGGTATTCACCGAGCGCCACATCTATCCGAACCGGTCCGCCGCCGAGCAGGCGGCCAAGGCCCGGCTGGAAGCCTTCAAGCGCAGCACCGCCACGGTGTACCTGGAAATGGCCGGGCGCACCGACCTGTTCGCCGAGCGCATGCTCGATGTCCAGGGCTTCAAGGAGGGGCTCGATGGCGAGTACCTGATCGACACCGTGACCCAGACCTTCACCGCATCGGGCTGGGATACCACGGTGCAGTGCAATGGCACCAACCAGGGCAAATCCACGGCGAAGAGCCAGAAAGCCAAGCAATCCAGACCGCTCAAGGCCGAGCAGAGCGAGGGCCGCAAATGAACCTGACCGAAGCCGAACTGTTCCGCATCTACCCCAACGCCCGCTCCACCGCGGGCGTTTTCGTTCCGGCGTTGAACGCCGCCATGGCCCACTGGGGCATCGACACGCCGCGGCGCATCGCCGCCTTCCTCGCCCAGATCGGCCACGAGTCGGGGCAGTTGCGCTATGTGAAGGAGCTGGGCAGCGAGCAGTACCTGGCCCGCTACGACACCGGCAGCCTGGCCTTGCGCCTGGGCAACACCCCGGAGGCGGATGGCGATGGCCAGCTTTACTGTGGCCGCGGCCTGATCCAGGTCACCGGGCGCAACAACTACCGCGCCTGCAGCATGGCGCTGTTCGAGGACGAACGCCTGCTGGCGCGTCCGCAGATGCTCGAGGAACCGCAGTGGGCGGCGGAGTCGGCCGCCTGGTTCTGGCATTCCCGCGGGCTCAACCAACTGGCCGATCGCGGCGAGTTCAACCGCATCACCCGACACATCAATGGCGGTCTCAATGGCCTGGAGGATCGTCTGAAGCTCTGGGCGCGGGCCCGGGAGGTGTTGTGTTGAGCCGCTGGCGCAGCGTCGCGCTGGCGTTGCTGGTGCTGGCCGCCTGTGCATTGACCTGGCAGGTGCAGGACTGGCGCCACGCCCGTCAGCTGGCGCAGTTCGAGAGCGAGCAGGCCGGTGAGCGCCAGCGGCTGGCCGAGGCCACCACCGCGCAACTGCAGGAGGAGCGACAGCGTCGACTGGCGCTGGAGCAACGCCTGCAGAGCGTCGATCAAACCCATTACCAGGAGCTCACCGATGCCCAACAGGCTCAGGCACGTCTGCGCGACCGGCTGGCTACTGCTGACCTGCGGTTGTCAGTCCTCCTCGCCAGCGACGCCACTCCCGCTGTGTCAGCCGCCACCGAAGCCGGCGGCGTGGTTCATGATCCCCCGCGAGCCCGACTTGACCCGGCGCATGCTCGACGAATTGTCGCCATCACCGGCGACGGCGACCAGGGATTGATCGCCTTGCGCGCCTGCCAGGCCTACGTGCGCGCGCTGAGCTTCTGAGTGGTGTAGGGTAGGGCGGTTTTTCCAAGGAGCTCGCCATGGACCCGATCACCGCTCTTTCCGCCCGCCTGGGGGAACATCTGCGTCGTTTCAATGCCCAAGTGACCACCGCCGAGTCCTGTACCGGTGGCGGCATCGCCGAGGCCATCACCCGCATCCCTGGCAGCTCGGCCTGGTTCGAGGCCGGCTACGTGACCTACTCCAATGCGCAGAAGACCCGCCAGTTGCAGGTGCCGGAAGCGCTGTTCGGCCAGGTCGGCGCGGTCAGCCAGGAAGTGGTCGAGGCCATGGTGCGAGGTGCCCAGGCCGCCAGCGGCGCGCGTTTCGCCGTGGCGGTGAGCGGCGTCGCCGGCCCCGATGGCGGCTCACCGGCCAAGCCGGTGGGCACCGTGTGGCTGGCCTGGGGCGACGGTGCCCGCGTCAGCAGCGAGCGCCGGCACTTCGACGGTGACCGCGAAGCGGTGCGCCGACAAACGGTGATCGCCGCGCTAGAGGGCTTGTTACAGCTTGGCGCGGAGTAATTCACGAATCGGGGGTAGGCGGAAATAAATCCCTGTGGAATAATACTGGGTACTTATACAGTTGTTTCTGGCCGTCAGGCCCTATCGATTACGTGAGGACTTCAATGGACGACAACAAGAAGCGTGCCTTGGCTGCGGCCCTGGGTCAGATCGAACGTCAATTCGGTAAAGGCGCGGTCATGCGCATGGGCGACCACGAGCGCCAGGCGATCCCGGCCATCTCCACCGGCTCGCTGGGCCTGGACATCGCTCTCGGCATCGGCGGCCTGCCAAAGGGCCGTATCGTCGAGATCTACGGTCCGGAGTCGTCCGGTAAAACCACCCTGACCCTGTCGGTGATCGCCCAGGCACAGAAACTGGGCGCCACCTGCGCCTTCGTCGACGCCGAGCACGCGCTGGATCCCGAGTACGCCGGCAAGCTGGGCGTGAACGTCGACGACCTGCTGGTCTCGCAGCCGGACACCGGCGAGCAGGCCCTGGAAATCACCGACATGCTGGTGCGCTCCAACGCCGTCGACGTGATCATCGTCGACTCCGTGGCCGCCCTGGTGCCGAAGGCCGAGATCGAAGGCGAAATGGGCGACATGCACGTGGGCCTGCAGGCCCGTCTGATGTCCCAGGCCCTGCGCAAGATCACCGGCAACATCAAGAACGCCAACTGCCTGGTCATCTTCATCAACCAGATCCGCATGACGATCGGCGTGATGTTCGGCAGCCCGGAAACCACCACCGGTGGTAACGCCCTGAAGTTCTACGCGTCGGTTCGCCTGGACATCCGCCGTACCGGCGCGGTGAAGGAAGGCGACGAAGTGGTGGGCAGCGAAACCCGCGTCAAGATCGTCAAGAACAAGGTCGCGCCTCCGTTCCGCCAGGCCGAGTTCCAGATCCTCTATGGCAAGGGCATCTACCGCAACGGCGAGATCATCGACCTGGGCGTGCTGCACGGCTTGCTGGAAAAATCCGGCGCCTGGTACAGCTACCAGGGCAGCAAGATCGGTCAGGGCAAGGCCAACTCGGCCAAGTTCCTCGCCGAGAACCCGGAAATCGCCGAGACCCTCGAGAAGCAGATCCGCGAGAAACTGCTGAGCGCTGGTGCTGTCGACGCCGCCGGCAAAGCGGCCGCACAGAACGAGTCTGCTGAAGACCTGGCTGACGCTGACGCCGACTTCTGATCCCGCCCATGTCCGTCGTACTCGACACCCCCGTCGCCGTCAGGCGGACAGCCATGGACCTGCTCGCTCGCCGCGAGCACGGTCGCGCCGAGCTGACGCGCAAGTTGCGTCAGCGCGGTGCCTCTCCTGAAATGATCGAGCACGAACTCGACCGCCTGGCGGACGAGGGGCTGCTGAGTGAAGCCCGTTACCTGGAAAGCTACATCAGCTCCCGCGCGCGCTCGGGCTATGGCCCGTCGCGTATCCGTGAGGAACTGAGCCAGCGTGGTCTGCCCCGTGGTGACGTGGAGCAGGCCCTGCGTGAAGCCGATATCGACTGGCAAGCGCAGTTGGCGGATGTCTGGCGGCGCAAGTTTGCCGGGCAGTTGCCAAGCGACCCCCGCGAGCGTGCCAAGCAGACCCGTTTCCTGGTCTACCGCGGTTATTCGATGGACAAGGTCGGCCGCTTGCTCAGCGGCCGGGACCTGGACGATTGACTGCGCTCAGGTGACCTTGAGCGGCTCCCGCGCGCGTTGCGAGGTCAGTGGGGTAGGTTGGATCGCAGCCCGGTTTTCCGGGAGATTGATGAAGTCCACCAGCTCTCGCAGGCGGCCCTGATCGCGGCCATTGAATGCGAACACCAAGCGATGCAGATGGCTGAACTGGGCATCGTCCTGTTCCGCGCCGGAGTAGGCGTGCTGGACGAAACTTCCGCTCAGGCGCAGGTCGGCGAAGGCGTCCTGCATGTCGAGCAATGCGCTATCGCTCAACGGGTGCTGCATGCGAATCACGAACTGGTTCTTCAACCAGCGGCTGGAGTGGTAGTTGCTGTAGAACTGGTTGATTTCGGCGACCGCCTCGTCGGCGCTGTGCACCAGGCGCAGCAGCTTGAGGTCGCTGGGCAGGATGTAGCGGTTCTCTTCCAGTTGCCGTGAGATGAAGTTCAGGGCGTCCTGCCAGAAGCTGCCACCCGGTGCGTCCAGCAGCACCACGGGAACCAGCGGGCTCTTGCCGGTCTGGATCAGGGTCAGGACCTCCAGGGCTTCGTCGAGGGTGCCAAAACCACCGGGGCAGAGCACCAAGGCGTCGGCTTCCTTGACGAAGAACAGCTTGCGGATGAAGAAGAAGTGGAACGGCAGCAGTTTGTCGGTCCCGTCGACCGTGGCGTTGGCATGTTGCTCGAAGGGCAGGGTGATATTGAAACCGAGGCTGTTGTCGACCCCGGCTCCCTCATGGGCGGCAGCCATGATGCCGCCGCCGGCACCGGTGATCACCATCAGCCCGGAGCGGGCGAGGGTGGCTCCCAGTTCACGGGCCAGGGCGTACATCGGGTGCTCGAGCGGCGTGCGCGCCGAGCCGAACACGGTGACCTTGCGTCGGCCCTTGTACTGCTCCATCACGCGAAACGCATGATCGAGCTCACGCAGCGCCTGCAGGGTGATCTTGGCATTCCAGCGGTTGCTGTCGTCATGGGCCATGCGCAGCACGGTGAGCATCATGTCCCGGTACAGCGGCAGGTTGGGGCTGTTGGCGGCGACCAGGCTCAATTGCCGGTCGATGTGTTCGAGGTCGATTCCCTGGTTCTTGAAATGGCTGGCAAGCAGCTCATTGGGTAGGTAAGGCATTGAAGACATCTCCTTTCTGCAGCAAAACCTCGGACCAGGTCAGGATCGGGGACCTGGCCGCGACCCTGCTCGAGTCGCTGGCTGCACAAGCCCGGGCCTGAAGCCCCGGCGTTGCAGTAGACCTGAATAAGGTCTCGTCGCAGTGATGATCTGGATCCCTTGTCTTGTCGTTTTCGGGATGCTTGTCGCATGACAGGTTGCGGCTGCGGACAGCCTCCTTTGTCTGTCCGAAAGAGGAAAGGTATTTGTAATCAATCTAGACCCTGCCGTGTGTTTGCGCTTGCTTGAACATGTGCGCACAAGGTCATGACAGGTAATCGTTTTATTCGCTTTCGGACGCTCTGGCACGCCACTCGTCAGATCGGATCCAATTTTTGTTACGGTCTGGTTAACTGAAAGCAGTGATACGCGGTACAGGGAGGTTGCATATGCAACGTGTCAGTCTTGAGGTCGATAGCCAGCTGTTCCGGCTTCTGCAAAGTGCGGCTCGGGCCAACAACCTGAGTATCGAAGAGGAATGCCTGCGTCGGCTTGAGGGTGGCGAAAGACGTTCACGCTATCTGCAAGCGCTGGTCGCCGAGTTGCGCGCCGATGAGGAACAACGGCGCGAAAGCAGTCAATTGATGTAGGCCGGCCTGGTCACTTCTTCTTCTTGCCGTTGAGGCCACAGCTCTGGGCGTTGAAGTTCTCCACCGCCACCGGGCGATTGGTCTTGTACTCGGTGAACTGGTAGGTCAGCACGGCGCCGCGGGCCAGCAACTGGCGATAGCCGTTGTTGCTGCAGACGCTCGCGCCCAGTTGGTCACGGACCTTGTCGGGATTGGCGCGCATCTGTTGTGCATGGCTGGCACGCACGCTCAGGTGATTGATCAGTTGCGGGCCCTGGACGGTGTAACCCTGATCGAGGATGTCCTCGTTGATGGCGCGCGGGGTGCCCACGCTGCTTTCCCGGGCGACCTTTTCCAGCATCTGGGTCAGTTCGTATTCCTGCTTGGACGCGGCATTGGCGGCGACAGGCAGGGCCAGCAACAGGCCCAGGGTGGGGGCGATGAAACGCAGCATTCATTTCTCCAGATTCAATTACTGGCGCTTTGACCCGCATCCGCACGCCGTGTTCCGTCACGTGGTGCAGTCAGTGGCAACCATCGATAAGTCGGGGATTATAGTGGAGTAGGATATTTCCCTGCACGGCAAAGCGATGTGCCGTAAACTCCCGCGCATTCCGCCCCGCCGAGCTTGTGCAGTGCCTTCCTTCGTCCTTTCTCGCCGTAACCCTTCATGAGCCACGCCGTCTCGCGCTTGCGCGCCGAACGTCTGGCCCGCAGCGTCAAACCCTTCGTCGCCCGTGGTTCCCGAGCGCCGCGTTGCCCGGACTGCCGGGTGATCTTCGACTATTGCCTGTGCGCCTGGCGCCCACGTGTCGCCGCCGAGTCGGCGGTGTGCCTGTTGATGCACGATACCGAGCCGCTCAAGCCGACCAACACCGGCTGGCTCATCGCCGACCTGATCGATGACACCAGTGCCTTCGGCTGGCAGCGCACGGTGGTGGACGAGCAATTGCTGGCCTTGCTCGATCAGCCGCAGTGGCAGCCCTACATCGTGTTTCCCGGCGAGTTCGTCGAGTCGTCGCGGGTGGTGACCGAGGTCAGGCCTGAGGCGGGCAAGCGCCCGTTGTTCATCCTGCTCGACGCAACCTGGACCGAAGCGCGCAAGATGTTCCGCAAGAGCCCCTACCTGGACCGTTTCCCGGTCCTGAGCCTGGCGCCGGAGCAGATTTCTCGCTATCGCCTGCGCCGTTCCAAGCGCGACGACCATTTCTGCACTGCGGAAGTGGCGGCGATGTGCCTGGAACTGGCCGGTGACCAGAGCGCCGCGCAGGCCCTGGATGCCTACCTCGATGTCTTCAGTGCGCATTACCTGGGGGCCAAGTTCCAGCTGCCGCTGGATATCGACGATACTGTCCACCAGCGCCTCAAGCCCTTCCTATAGTCCAAGGGGCAAGCCTTGCACTTTGCTTCATAATGATGACGTCGGCGCCGGAACGGGCCGGAACCGAACTTGACCACCCGGTTCCGCCTCGGCATCCTTGGCGCCGATTCGGGCACGTTGAGGGCTTGAATGCGGTATCTACTGGCCCCGATGTGCCTTTTTGGCGTTCGGCACTGCCGCCGTCGCCTTGAGTTGCTCCGCCAGGTTCCGGCCGCTTCCGGTGCCTGCACAGAACAGGATCATTAGATCGATGGCCACATACGAAATCCTGATTGCCGATGACCACCCGCTTTTTCGCAGCGCCTTGCGTCAGGCCGTGACCCTGGGACTGGGCAGTGATGTCCGCCTGGTGGAAGCCGCCAGCATCGCCGAGCTGGAAACCCGCCTCACTGAAAAATCCGACTGGGACCTGGTGCTGCTCGACCTGAACATGCCGGGCGCCTATGGCTTCTCCGGCCTCGTGCTGCTGCGCGGGCAATACCCGCAGATACCGGTGGTGATGGTGTCGGCCCAGGAAGAGGCGTCCGTCGTCGTCAAGTCCCGGGAGTTCGGCGCCAGTGGCTTCATTCCCAAGTCGAGTCCGCTGGAAGAGATCCAGGACGCGGTGCGCAAGGTGCTCGATGGCGAGGTCTGGTGGCCGCCGCAGGCGTTCGAGAAAGTCGATGTCTCCGCCGAGGCCAAGGCCGCCAGCGAAGGCCTGGCCAGCCTCACGCCGCAACAGTTCCGCGTTCTGACCATGGTCTGCGAAGGCCTGCTGAACAAGCAGATCGCCTATGAGCTGAACGTCTCCGAGGCGACCATCAAGGCTCACGTCACCGCGATCTTCCGCAAGCTGGGCGTGCGCACTCGCACCCAGGCGGCGCTGTTGCTGCAACAACTGGAGTCGGTGGCCAACGGATAGGCCGGCCCTTCACGGTTTTTTGACCCGCGGTGCACTAGTCTGCACCGCTCTCCACAGTCGGAAGTGGTTCTCTATGTCACCCTTCAAAGGCCAGACCGGCCTCAAACGTGTCTTCAATGCCGCAGGCTATTCCCTCGACGGCCTGCGTGCGGCATTTTCCGGCGAGGCGGCGTTCCGCCAGTTGGTGCTGCTCAACGTGATCCTGGTACCGCTGGCGTTCTGGCTGGATGTCAGCCGCGCCGAGCGGGCGATCCTCATCGCCGTGTGCCTGCTGGGCCTGATCGTCGAACTGCTCAACTCCGCGGTGGAAGCCGCGATCGACCGCATCTCCCTGGACCGCCACCCGTTGTCGAAGAACGCCAAGGACATGGGCAGCGCCGCGCAGTTCGTGGCACTGACCATGGTGGCGCTGGTCTGGGGCGTCATCCTGCTCTGACCGGACAAGCCCTCAGGCGATGCTCGGCAGGACGATTTCATCGCTGCGTTGCACGCCGGCGGTGAAGGTCCTGCACAGTTCGAGGAATTCGCGCATCGCCGAGGTCTGGTACTTCTGCTTGTGCCAGATGAAGAAGAACTGCCGCGCCAGGTCCAGCTCCGGTGTCTCCACCGGCACCAGGCTGCCGCGGCGGAAGGCATCGCGCAGGGCCAGGCGGGAAATGCAGCCGATGCCCAGCCCGGACTCCACGGCACGCTTGATCGCCTCGGTGTGTTCCAGCTCCAGGCGGATATTCAGCTCCGAACGGTGATGACGCATGGCCTGGTCGAAGGTCAGGCGAGTACCAGAGCCTTCCTCGCGCAGGATCCATGCCTCGCGGGTCAGTTCCTCGAGGCTGGCGCGGCCGCGCCGGGCCAACGGATGTTGCGGCGCGCAGAACACCACCAGTTCGTCGGGGACCCAGGGCTGCACTTCCAGGTCCGGGTGGTTGCAGTCACCCTCGATTAGACCCAGATCAATTTCGTAGTGCGCCACCTGTTGCACGATATGGGCGGTGTTCTGCACATGCAGCTTGACCTGGCTTTCCGGGTGGACCTGCATGAAGCTGCCGATCAGCAGGGTCGCCAGGTAGTTGCCGATGGTCAGCGTGGCGCCCACCGCCAGCGAGCCGAAACCGGACTTGCCGTTGAGCAGGTCCTCGATTTCCTTGGCCTGGTCGAGCAGGGCTACCGCCTGTGGCAGCAACTGGTGCCCCAGGGCATTGAGGCTGAGGCGCTTGCCGGCGCGATCGAACAACTGGCAGCTGGATTGCCGCTCCAGTTCGGTGATGGACGTACTGGCCGCCGATTGCGACAACGCCAGTACACTGGCGGCCCGGGACACGCTCTGGTGCTGGGCGACGGCGACGAAGACCTGAAGTTGACGAAGCGTAAATCGCATATCTATATAACCGATAAGACATATCTTGATAATTCATTTAACAGATATTGTCCTCCGCATTAAACTACCGCGCAATCGCGCTCTCGGTTAGCGCTGCGTTTTTTTCAGGAGCCTCCTTACATGAGCAACATGAACCACGAACGTGTCCTCAGTGTTCACCACTGGAACGACACCCTGTTCAGCTTCAAGTGCACCCGCGACCCGGGCCTGCGCTTCGAGAACGGTCAGTTCGTGATGATCGGCCTGCAACAGCCCAACGGCCGCCCGCTCATGCGTGCTTACTCCATCGCCAGCCCGAACTGGGAAGAGCACCTGGAGTTCTTCAGCATCAAGGTGCCGGATGGTCCGCTGACCTCCCAGCTGCAGCACCTGAAGGAAGGCGACGAGATCATCATCAGCAAGAAGCCTACCGGCACGCTGGTGCTCGATGACCTGAACCCGGGCAAGCACCTGTACCTGCTCAGCACCGGTACTGGCCTGGCGCCATTCATGAGCGTCATCCAGGACCCGGAAACCTACGAGCGCTTCGAGAAAGTGATCCTGGTCCACGGCGTTCGCTACGTGAACGAAGTCGCCTACCGCGAGTTCATCACCGAGCACCTGCCGCAGAACGAATTCTTCGGCGAAGCGCTGCGCGAAAAGCTGATCTACTACCCCACCGTCACCCGCGAGCCGTTCGAGAACCAGGGCCGTCTGACCGACCTGATGCGCAGCGGCAAGCTGTTCAGCGACATCGGCCTGCCACCGATCAACCCGCAGGACGACCGCGCGATGATCTGCGGCAGCCCGAGCATGCTGGACGAAACCAGCGAAGTGCTGGACAGCTTCGGCCTGAAGGTCTCGGCGCGCATGCGTGAGCCGGGTGACTACCTGATCGAGCGTGCCTTCGTCGAGAAGTAAGCTTCGAGCGGTACAAAAAACGCAGACCCTGGTCTGCGTTTTTTTATGCCCGGGATTTAGCTATGTTGGATCGGCCACCACTTCCAGCACCCGGATCCGCTCCGGTTGCGGGTAGTGCCACCTGACCTGCACGTCCCAGAACTTCACGCCATACACCCGCTCCGGTGTTGGCACCTGGTAGGCCGGACGCGGATCCTGGGCCAGGCACTGCTCGATCAGTTCCACCAGCGGTTCTCCCAGGCGTTGTGCGTGGCCATGGGCCTGGGGCAGGGCGCTTTCGCTCCACTCCACCATCAGCTGTTGCGGCGCTGCGCTGGCCATGCGGTTGCTGGCGTCGGCGATGCGGTCGGCGTACGGCACATAGGGCTTGATGTCCAGCACCGGGGTGCCGTCCAGCAGGTCTATGCCCGACAGCAGCAGGCGTCCCGGCTCGACCTTCTCCAGGCGCACCACCGACTGGCCGATGCCATTCGGGCGATGGGTCGCCCGGGTGGCGAACACGCCCATGGAGGCGTTGCCGCCCAGGCGTGGCGGGCGCACTTTCAGCCGTGGTTTGTCTTCCAGGGCCTGATGGAACAGGAACAGCAACCAGACATGGCTGGTCTGCTCCAGTCCCTCGACCGCTTCGCCGCTGTCGAACGGTGGCAGCAGTTCCAGCACGCCACGGGCAGCCGGGGCCAGTTGTGGCTGGCGTGGAATGGCGAACTTCTCCTTGAAGCAGGAGCGCACGAAGCCCACCGGCGAGACGCTGTAGTCCATCTTCGGATCAGCCACGAATGCGTTGGCTCAGGCCCTTGAGGAAATTGCGCAGCAACTGGTCGCCGCAAGGCCGGAAGTTGTCGTGTCCGACCTTGCGGAACAGTGCACTGAGTTCGGTCTTGGACACGGGGAAGTTCACGGCCTTGAGCAGGGCGAGGATATCGTCGTCCTTCAGTTCGAAGGCCACCCGCAGCTTTTTCAGGATGGTGTTGTTGCTCACCGGCAGCTCGACCGGTGGCAGCGGACGGCTTTCGTCGCGGCCGCGGCGGAAGATCACCAGGCCGTCGAGGAAGTGCGCCATGACCTCGTCCGGGCAGTGGACGAAGTCCTTGTCGTCGTCCTTCTTCAGGTAGTTGGCCATGTCCGCGTCGTTCAGCTTGAAGCCATTGCTGCGAGCGATCTGAGCCATCTTGGTGTCGGAAATGTCCAGCATGTAGCGCAGGCTGCGCAGTACGTCGTTGTGAATCATGTGCAGAGTCCTGTTCGGGAGCCTCGCCAGTGTGACGAAGCTCAGAATTTTTCCTGGCTTTCCAGGTAGCGCCATTGACCGGCCGGCAGCTTGCTCATGGCCACGCCACCCAGGCGGATGCGGCGCATGCCGACGACCTGCAGGCCGACGCTGCGGCAGAGCAGCTCGACCAGGCCGGCTTCAGGGTTCTTCAGCACCAGGCGCAGGCGGGTTTCGTTCTGCCAGCTGGCCTTGACCTTGGGCAGTTCGTGGCCTTTCCAGTTGAAGCCGCGGTTCAGGCGCTCCAGGCCATGACTGATGATCTCGCCGCTGACCTCCACCACATACTCCTGCTCCAGCTTGCGCAGGTCCGCGGTGATCTTGCGTTCGGTGCGCCAGTCCTGGGTATAGACCTGCAAGCCGCTGGCGCCGGCCTGCAGTTCGGCCAGGCAGGTCAGGCGGGCGAAATGCCCGCGCAGCACGCGACGACCTTCGCCATGGGCCGGGGAAAGGTTGCCGGCGTTCATCCCCAGGCGGCCGCTTTCGGCGTTCTGCCCGGCTTCCTGGTGCAGCAGCAGGGTCACCGGCTCCATGGCTTCGGCCTTGGCGCCGGGAAGCAGCGCGACCACGTGCTGATCGACCTGGAACTGTGGTTCGTCGACGACCTGGCCGTCCACGGTGACCCAGCCACCGCCGATGTAGAGTTCGGCCTCGCGACGGGAGCAGCCCAGTTGGGCGATGAGGCATTTGGAGAGGCGGATGGTTTCAGACATGGAAAGGGCCGTGGTGCGAGGGAATGGGAGGCATTGTAACCGGCTGTGAAGGCGAGGCGTCCGACAGAAAAAACAAAGCTCCGGGAAGGTAATGCCAGTCAGTTAGCGCAATTGGGGCCGCTCTGCGCCCCTTCGCGAGCAAGCTCGCTCCCACGGACTGCATGACCTTGTGGGAGCGAGCTTGCTCGCGAAGGGCTGCAGAGCAGCCCCAAATTGTCACCAAATCACTAACTGACAGGCATTGGCCCCGGGAAGGGGCTTTGTTTTTTCCGCTGGAGCCTCAGACAGGCTCGGCCCAGAGGTCGTACTCATCGGCGTCCACCACGCGGCAGCGCACCTTGTCACCCGGCTTGTAGCCGTGGTCGCCGTCGATGAAGACGTTACCGTCGATTTCCGGGGCGTCGAAGAAGCTGCGGCCCACCGAGCCCTGTTCCTCGACCTCGTCGATCAGCACTTCGATCTCGCGCCCGATGCGCAGTTGCAGGCGCGCGCTGCTGATGGCCTGCTGATGGGCCATGAAGCGGTCCCAGCGGTCCTGCTTGATTTCGTCCGGTACTTCGTCCAGGCCCAGGTCATTGGCCGGCGCGCCTTCGACCGGGGAGTACTGGAAGCAGCCGACGCGGTCCAGCTGGGCTTCGCTGAGCCAGTCGAGCAGGTACTGGAAGTCTTCCTCGGTCTCGCCGGGGAAGCCGACGATGAAGGTCGAGCGGATGATCAGGTCCGGGCACTGCTCGCGCCATTTCTTGATGCGCGCCAGGGTCTTGTCTTCGAAGGCCGGGCGTTTCATCGACTTCAGCACTTTCGGGCTGGCGTGCTGGAACGGGATGTCCAGGTACGGCAGGATCTTGCCGGCGGCCATCAGCGGGATCACGTCGTCGACGTTCGGGTACGGGTAGACGTAGTGCAGGCGGACCCAGGCGCCGAGGCTGCTGAGGGCTTCGCACAGTTCCAGCATGCGCGTCTTGACCGGGCGACCGTTCCAGAAGTCGGTCTTGTACTTGACGTCGACACCGTAGGCACTGGTGTCCTGGGAGATCACCAGGATCTCCTTGACCCCGGCCTTGACCAGGCGCTCCGCCTCGCTCAGCACTTCGCCGACCGGACGGCTGACCAGCTTGCCGCGCATCGACGGGATGATGCAGAAGCTGCAGCTGTGGTTGCAGCCTTCGGAAATCTTCAGGTAGGCGTAGTGGCGCGGGGTCAGCTTGACGCCCTGCGGCGGCACCAGGTCGATCAGCGGGTTGTGGTCCTGGCGTGGCGGTACCACTTCGTGCACGGCGCTGACCACCTGCTCGTACTGCTGCGGACCGGTGACGGCCAGCACGCTCGGGTGCACGTCGCGGATGTTGCCTTCCTCGACGCCCATGCAGCCGGTGACGATGACCTTGCCGTTTTCCTTGATGGCTTCGCCGATCACTTCGAGGGATTCGGCCTTGGCCGAGTCGATGAAGCCACAGGTGTTGACCACCACCACATCAGCGTCCTGATAGGTGGGCACGACTTCATAACCTTCCATGCGCAACTGGGTGAGGATGCGCTCGGAATCGACAAGGGCCTTGGGGCAGCCCAGGGAAACGAACCCTACCTTTGGCGTGGCGGGCGTAGCGGTGGTGGACATGGCTAACCTCGGTGTAGAGGGGCTGCCGGGCCTGTGCAGGCGGCAACCCTGGTGGGCGCTTCCAGGCGCCTCTGGTCAAAAAGTGCGCAATTCTAGCGAGCGTTCGTCAGCTTGACCAGCAGAAAAACGACGAACGCTGCGCTATGCTTCGCCGCGTTGCGCCCCTGACATTTTCGGACAGGGGCGACAGGGTTCTGCCGACGAGAAAAATCATAGCGTCTGGTACGAAATTCACCGGTTTCCGGTTCATGTTCGCGGGAGTGGTTGATGGGTCAGGCAAGCAGTGAAGCCTCGGCGGGGCACGGCGCGGCGCGCTCGTTGGGTCTGCTGGTGGCAGCTGTCGGGGTGGTGTACGGCGATATCGGTACCAGTCCCCTGTATACCCTGAAGGAAGTCTTTACCGGCGGTTATGGGGTGCCGGTCAACCATGATGGTGTGCTGGGCATCCTGTCGCTGATCGCCTGGTCGCTGATCTGGGTGGTTTCGTTCAAGTACGTGACCTTCATCCTGCGCGCCGACAACCAGGGCGAGGGCGGTGTCATGGCGCTCACTGCCCTGGCCACGCGGGCAGCGGCGTCGCGGCCGAAGCTCAAGGCGATGATGGTGGCCTGCGGCCTGATCGGCGCGGCGCTGTTCTACGGCGACAGCATGATCACCCCGGCGGTCTCGGTACTGTCCGCGGTGGAGGGCATGGAACTGGCCTTCGACGGCATCGATCATTGGGTGGTGCCGATCGCCCTGGTCGTGCTGGTGGCGCTGTTCCTCGTGCAGAAGCACGGCACGGCGAAGATCGGCATCCTGTTCGGGCCGGTGATGGTCACCTGGTTCGTGGTCCTGGGCCTGCTGGGGCTGCATGGCATTTCCCAGAGCCCCGAAGTGCTCCATGCGTTCAACCCGGTCTGGGCGGTACGCTTCTTCATCGTCCACCCGGGCATGGGCGTGGCGATCCTCGGTGCCGTGGTGCTGGCGCTGACCGGTGCCGAGGCGCTGTACGCGGACATGGGCCACTTCGGCCGCAAGCCGATCGCCCGTGCCTGGTTCGCCCTGGTGCTGCCGGCGCTGGTGCTGAACTATTTCGGCCAGGGCGCCTTGCTCCTGCAGAACCCGGACGCGGCGCGCAACCCGTTCTATCTGCTGGCCCCGGGCTGGGCCCTGCTGCCGCTGATCGCCCTGGCCACCCTGGCCACGGTGATCGCCTCCCAGGCGGTGATTTCCGGGGCCTTCTCCCTGACCCGCCAGGCCATCCAGCTGGGCTATATCCCGCGGATGCAGATCCAGCACACCTCCAGTGACGAGCAGGGCCAGATCTACATCGGTGCGGTGAACTGGTCGCTGATGGTGGCGGTGGTCCTGCTGGTGATCGGTTTCGAGTCTTCCGGCGCCCTGGCGGCGGCCTACGGCGTGGCGGTGACCGGCACCATGCTGATGACCACGCTGCTGGTATCCACGGTGATGCTGCTGCTGTGGAAATGGCCGCCGCTGCTGGCGGTACCGATTCTCGTGGGCTTCCTGCTGGTGGACGGCTTGTTCTTCGCCGCCAACCTGCCCAAGGTGGTCCAGGGCGGTGCGTTCCCGGTCATGGCGGGCGCGGTCCTGCTGCTGTTGATGAGCACCTGGAAACGCGGCAAGCAGATCCTGGTGGACCGCATCGACGAAGGCGCGCTGCCGTTGCCGGTGTTCATCGGCAGCATTCGCGTGCAGCCGCCGCACCGGGTCGAGGGCACGGCGATCTTCCTCACCGCACGGCCGGATGCCGTGCCCCACGCGCTGTTGCACAACCTGCTGCACAACCAGGTGCTGCACAGCCAGGTGGTGCTGTTGACGGTGGTCAGCGAGGATCGACCGCGGGTGCCGGAGCAGGAACGTTTCGAGGTCGAGGCCTACGGCGACGGCTTCTTCCGCGTGCTCCTGCACTTCGGCTTCATGGACGAACCGGACGTGCCGGCGGCGTTGCGCCTGTGCCATCTGGACGAGCTGGATTTCAGCCCCATGCGCACCACCTACTTCCTGAGCCGGGAGACGGTGATTTCGTCGCGGCTGGAAGGCATGTCGCGCTGGCGCGGCAATCTGTTCGCCTTCCTGCTGAAGAATGCCAACGGCAACCTGCGGTTCTTCAACCTGCCGCTGAATCGGGTGATCGAACTGGGAACCCAGGTCGAGATCTGAGGGGATTTGAAAAAACTCATCGCTGGCAAGCCAGCTTCCACAAGGTTCTCGATTGTTCTTGAGAGCACCTCGGCACCTGTGGGAGCTGGCTTGCCAGCGATGGCGCAACGCCTACATCAATTCTGCTCAGCGACGCTGTTCTTGCCCTGGCGGCTCTCGATCTCGCTGATCAGCTTGCGCGCCAAGGCCGGGTAGTTCTCGTCGAAGTGGTGCCCGCCCGGCAGCTTGAGTTTCTCGCCCACGGCGGTGGTGTCGGTGCAACCGCTTTCGTCGGTCTCTTCCACGCCATACACGCACAGCACCTTGGCTGCTGGCATCCTGGCCATTTCCGGACCGGTCGGCGCTTCCTTGCCTTCCTGGCCCAGCCAGCCCTCGACCTCGATCTCGAAGCTGCCGCTGCGGGCGAAGGCCAGCAGGATCACGGCGTCGATGCGCTTCTTGTCGTCATCCGGCAGGCGGTTGTAGATCGCCGGCAGGACGTCCGCACCAAACGAGTAGCCGGTCAGCACGAACCGCTTGGTACCCCATTTCTGCCGGTAGTGCTGCATCAGCTCGGACAGGTCCACGGCGCTCTGCTCCGGGGTCTTGTGCTGCCAGTAGTAGCGCAGGGTGTCGATGCCCACCACCGGATAGCCAAGCTTGGCCATTTCCCCGGCCACGTCGCGGTCGAGGTCGCGCCAGCCGCCGTCACCGGAGAGGAACAGGGTCACCGTGTCGGTGGTCTGCCCGGCCGGGACTTCCACCACCGGAATGCTCATGGCATTGCCGTCCTCGCCGACCAGGGCGTGGGTCAGCTGTGCCTTGAGCACCTGCGGCAGGTGGATGTCGTAGTCGGCGATGCTGGTTTCGGCATTGGCCTGGTCGCGCACGAAGGCGGCGCTGGCGTCGTCCGGGTTGTCGTTCCAGGCCACGTTCCAGTGGCCGTGGGGGGCCGATTTGGCCGCGGCGAGGGTGCAGCCCGGACGCTCCAGGGTGAAGTCCACGGAGATGGCCTGGGCCTTGTCGTCCTTCTGTCCGGCCAGCCAGTCCCAGGCCAGGTTGGCGCCAGGGCCGATACCGGCGACCAGCGTCGGGGCGCCCTTGAGCTGTTGCGTGGCCAGTTGCACGGCCTGCTGCTGCAGGTTGCAGTCGCTCGGCGGCAGGGCGACCTGGACCAGCTGCGCCTCACCGCTCTGGCTCAGGTCCAGCAGTTGCTTGTCGCTGAGCAGTTGATCCTGTGGCGAGGCGATCACCACCCGGGCCTTGGCCTCGCTGCCCGGCGTCGCGCGGGTCAGGCTGCTGCCATCGCTCAGGGTGATGTGTTCCAGATGGGCTTCCGGTGCCGGACGGGTCCATATCCAGAAGCCAACGGCGGCTGCCAGCAGCGCCGCGATCAGCGCGCCGAGCAGGTAGTACCAGTAACGTCGAGTCATCAGCGTTTCACCAATCCTGTAAGACCGCCCGCGATCAGGGCGGCGGTATCGGCCAGTGCGACCAGCGGATCGAGTCCGGCAGGGACGGCCATGTAGCGAGGTTCCCAGTCAGGCTGGAACTTGTCTTTGAAGCGGCGCAGGCCCTGGAAGTTGTAGAGCTGCTCGCCGCGCTGGAACACCATCGAGCCCAGGCGCTGGGTCAGTGGTGCGCCGCGGCGCGGTTGCAGGCCCGACAGAGGAACCATGCCAAGGCTGAAGCGGGCATATCCATGCTGTTTATAGTGTTGGATCAGGCCGATCATCATGAATTCCATGGTCAGCTTCGGCGCCTCCGGATGGGCGCGCATCAAGTCGAGGCTGGCCAGCTCTCGGCTGTGGGTTTCCAGCAGGTTGGCGAATGCCACCGGCTGGCCCTGGAAGCGAATCAGGGCAATGCGGAAGTGCTGCAGGTAATCCTCGCTGAAGCGACCGAGGGAGAAGCCTTTCTCGCGCACGTTCTTGCCGGTCAGCCAGGCATCGGAAATGGCCTTCAGTTCCGCCAGTGGCGCCTGGCCCGGCTCGTGGATTTCCAGGCTCAGGCCATCGCGCCCACCGCGGTTCCAGGTGTAGCGCAGGTCCTTCATCTCCTTGCCCTTGGCCTCCAGGTCGAAGCGCAGCAGGTTCACCCGTGCTTCCTCGCCCAGCTTGATCGCGGTCAGGCCGATGTCCATGTAGAACGGCAGGTTCTCCGCGCGCACCTGGTAGAACACCGGGCGGGCGTGGTGGATGTCGCAGAGGTCGCGGAACTGCCAGATCATCTCGGCGCGGCGCTGGGTCGGGCCGATCGGGTCGTACAGCGCTACCAGGCTGCGGCCGCGGCGGGCGTACATGAGGAAGGCATCGTCGTCGGGATGGAACAGCAGCGCCTTGTCCCCGGTCAGGGCCAGGCCGCCATCGGGCTGGTCGGAGGCCAGCAGGATGCGGTTGGCGCGCTGCAGTTCGTCGGTGGTCGGCAGATGGATCACCGGACGCGCGGTGCGCAGCAGCCAGGTCAGGGCCAGTACCACCAGCAGGACCGCGCTGCCCAGGGCCGAGCGCAGGCCGCGCGGGGCGTCGGCATCGAGGGTGAACTGCCACCACAGCTGATGGCTGTAGGGCACGTCCTGGTAGGCGAACAGCAGCAGCCAGATCGACGCACCGACCACGCAGGCACTGGCCACCAGGTAGATCGGCGAGAACGGCAGTTCCAGCAGGCGGCTCGGGCGATAGAAGGAGCGACGGAAGATCGCCAGCAGGCTGGCGGTGAACACCATGATGCTGGCTTCTTCCCAGTCGAACCCCTTGAGCAGCGAGAGCAGGGCGCCGACCAGCAGCAGGATCGTGGTCAGCATCCAGGCTGCCGACAGGCGCCGGCGCAGGCCCTGGGCGAGCAACAGGCAGAGCACGCCGATCAGGCTGGCGCCGAAGTGCGAGGCGTCGATCAGGCGATGGGGGATGAGGAAACCGAGGTGCTTGAGGCGGGTGTCGATTTCCGGAGTGGCGCCGGAGAACAGCAGGACCACGCCGGAGAGGAACACCAGTACCGCCAGTACGGGGGCGGCCAGGCCGGAGGCGACCTTGATCGCCTGCTGGGCGAAGAGGAAGCGCCGTGCTTCGCTGGCCAGCAGGATCACGCAGGCCACCAGCATCGGCAGCACCACGTAGATCAGGCGATACAGCAGCAGTGCGGCGGCCAGCGGCGCGGCACCCAGTTGATCGGCGAAGGCGGCCAGGAGGATCGCCTCGAAGACACCGACACCGCCCGGCACATGGCTGAGCACGCCTGCGGCCAGGGCCAGCAGGTACACCAGCAGGAACGCGCCGAAGGGCGGAGCCTCCGGCAGCAGCAGGTACAGCACGGTCGCGGCGGCGGCGACGTCCGCGGCGGTGATCACCAGTTGCAGCAGGGTCAACCGCCCCCCCGGCAGGCGCAGGGTGCGGCGGCCGACGCGGCTCAGCAGGGAATGGGCAAAGGGCTGCTCCGGCAGGCGGCGGCGATACAGGCCATAGGCCAGGGCGGCGGCGAGCAGCAGTACGACGACGGCAATGCTGGCCAGCACGCCTTCCGGCAAGCGCAGGGCGGTCGAGGCGGCGGGCAGGTTGCTCAGGGTGGCCAGTGCGGCCAGGGGCGGCAGCGCGCAACCCAGGGACAGGCTGGCGAACAGGGTCATCCGAGCGACTTCCGCAGCCCCCACGCCCTGGCGGGCATACAGGCGATAGCGCACCGAGCCGCCGGACAGCAGCGACAGGCCGATGGCGTTGCCGATGGCGAACGCGCAGAAACCACCCATCACCAGGCTGCCGGCCGGCAACTTCACATCGGCATAGCGGCTGGCCGACCATTCGTAGCCGAGCAGGGTGATGAAGCCGACGATGGTCGCCAGCAGCGCGCCGCCCAACGCCGGCCCGGGCACACTGAGGATCTGGTCGTGCAGGGCGTAGATATCCAGCTCGCTGAGCAGATGGCGGCAAGCGATCAGGGCGATCCCGAACAGCAGCAGGGTCACGGCCAGGCCGATGGGTTGGCGATACTTGCTCAGCAGATCGAGCCAGCGCAGGCGACTGGCAGCGATAGGTTGCGCGGCGGTAACGGGAATTTCGGTTTCAGCGGTTGGGCGCATCAATCACCTCGGGGACTGTGCGCGACAGGATGGGAGTATCCGGTCAATTTACCAATCCCTATGGAATAATAATGTCTGAATATTACTAGCGTTCAGGCGGATCCGTGCCGGTCATGATAGTTAAAGAATATTCACATTGCTGCAGGGAAAGACGAGGGCGGCGAGGTTTTTCTGACGCACACGAAAAAGGCCAATCTTTCGATTGGCCTTTTTCTGTATCTGGTTGCGGGAGCCGGATTTGAACCGACGACCTTCGGGTTATGAGCCCGACGAGCTACCAGGCTGCTCCATCCCGCGTCTGATGGGTGCGCATTCTACAGCTCCTGATCTGGCTGTCAATGCTTAATTGTTGATTTTCTTTGAAAAACTTTTCACGCCTGAATGGCGGGCAAACGAAAAAGGCCAATCTTTCGATTGGCCTTTTTCTGTATCTGGTTGCGGGAGCCGGATTTGAACCGACGACCTTCGGGTTATGAGCCCGACGAGCTACCAGGCTGCTCCATCCCGCGCCTGTGGGATCGAATTCTACAGGGATGCGTTTCCCTGTCAAGCGATAACTGCAAAAAATCCTTTTTTCTTCAAATGGTTAGCATTACTGAGGGTGACCTGCCGGTCAGCGTCAGGCCTGGACCCAGGTTTCCCGGGCCTGTGCAGAGGTTTGATGCGGTGGGTCAGGCCGGGTGAGATACTGTGTGTACGAATTTTCTGCCTCAACGGTCATCCATGCTTCAGCGCAAGATCATCCATATCGACTGCGATTGCTTCTACGCGGCCATCGAGATGCGTGACGACCCGCGCCTGGCCGGGCGGCCGCTGGCGGTGGGCGGATCGGCGGAGCGGCGTGGGGTGACAGCCACCTGCAACTACGAGGCTCGGGCGTTTGGCGTGCGTTCGGCGATGTCGTCGCGGCATGCCCTGGGTTTGTGCCCGGACCTGTTGATCGTCAAGCCGCGCATGGATGCCTATAAGGAAGCGTCGCGGGAAATCCACAATGTGTTCCGTGAATACACCGATCTGATCGAGCCGCTGTCGCTGGACGAGGCCTACCTGGATGTCAGCGAAAGCCAGCGCTGCTCCGGCAGCGGCACGCTGATCGCCCAGGATATCCGGCGCAAGATCGCCCAGCGTCTGCACATCACCGTGTCGGCAGGCGTGGCGCCGAACAAGTTCCTCGCCAAGATCGCCAGCGACTGGCGCAAGCCCAATGGCTGTTTCGTGATCACCCCGGCAGAAGTGGAGGATTTCGTCGCGCAGTTGCCGGTGAGCAAGCTGCACGGCGTCGGCAAGGTCACGGCTGACAAGCTGCACCGCCTCGGCATCGTCTCCTGCCTGGACCTTCGCCAATGGGAGCGCCTGGCGCTGGTGCGCGAATTCGGTGGTTTTGGCGAGCGTCTGTTCAATCTGGCGCGGGGTATCGACGAGCGCCCGGTGCAAAACGACAGCCGGCGCCAGTCCGTCAGTGTGGAAAACACCTACGATCAGGATCTACCGGATCTGGCCAGTTGCCTGGAGAAGTTGCCGGAGTTGCTGGAGTCCCTCAATGGCCGCATGGCGCGCATCGACAGCAGTTACCGGCCCGGCAAGCCATTCGTGAAGGTCAAGTTCCATGATTTCAGCCAGACCACCCTGGAACAGGCGGGGGCAGGGCGGGATCTGCAGAGTTACCAGCAACTGCTCAGCCAGGCATTTGCCCGCGGCGGGCGGCCGGTTCGTTTGCTGGGGATTGGTGTGCGCTTGCAGGATCTGCGCGGTGCTCATGAGCAACTGGAGCTGTTTCCCGCGTCCTGAAATGCAATCGGGACCGCCAAGCGGTCCCGATTGCATGATGCTCAGTGCGCGCCGGGGTCGGCGACCAGGCGGCCCGCATTCTTCCTCAGTGACTGCAGGAATTCCTGCTGTAGTTCCGGATCGTTGCGGGTCAGCTCGATCAGGCTTTGTTCCAGTTCGCTGGCTTCTTCTTCCAGGCCCAGGTCGGACAGGCGCTTGACTCGATGGACCCACTGGTTGACGTCGTCGTCCTCGAGGTCGTCGAAAATCAGGTCGTGGGCTTCCACCAGCTTGCTGCGCAGGGTGCCGCTGACCAGCAGGCTGGCATCGGCACGGACCGCGCTGTCCTCGTCGGCCACCGTCAGGTGCAGGGTGCCGATGTGGGTCAGGTTCTGCTCGCTGAACGGGCTGTCCAGCAGGTTCAGGCGCAGCACACCGTTACGGTCGGTGGTCAGCTCGTGAACCATCTTGCCAGCCTTGACCTCCACCGGGCGTTCGCCCCAGGGCACGCTGGTGTATTCCTGGCGCTTGTCCTTCTGTACTTCCTCGATGCCGGCCAGGTTCTGTTGGGCACGGCCGTTGGACTGCACGTTCATGAACGGGTTGAGCCCGGCGAAGCCGTAGCTGAGCCAGTCCTGGGTCACGCTGTCGGGCAGGCTGCCCAGGGCGAAGACGTTCACCACGTTGGCGCCGAGCCCGGCCACCACTGCCACCGCGCCCAGCGGAATCTCGTAGATCTCCCGCCAGGGCTGGTACGGCGTGTAGCGATCGTAGCGTCGGGTCACTTCGAATTCGGTGACTTCGAAGTTCTTCTGCTCGTGGATGCGCACACGACGTTGCGGCAGCTCGAGTACCTTGGGTTCTCCGACATCGATCTGCAGGCTGTGCTCGAGCAGCTTGCGCTCGATGCGTTCCTCGTGCTCGCTGCGCTGGGACATCTGGTTGGCGCAACCGCTGAGGAGCAGGGCGCCGCACAAGGCGGCGCCCCCGAAGGTAAAGGTACTTCGCTTGAACATGGTGATTTCTTGCGTTGGCTATCGATCAGCGACGGATACGGGCTTGCAGGAACGCGACGACGTCCGCCACCGGCAGGGACTGGGCCTCGCTTTCGGTGCGGTGCTTGTACTCCAGCTTGCCTTCGGCCAGGCCGCGATCGCTGACGACGATGCGGTGCGGAATGCCGATCAGTTCCATGTCGGCGAACTTGATGCCGGGGCTGGTCTTCTTGTCGCGGTCGTCCAGCAGCACATCGAAACCGGCGGCGGTCAGCTCGGCATACAGCTTGTCGGTCGCTGCACGCACTTCTTCGGTTTCATAGCGCAGCGGTACCAGGGCGATATGGAACGGGGCCAGGGCGTCGCTCCAGATGATGCCCTTGTCGTCGTAGTTCTGCTCGATGGCGGCGGCGACCACGCGGGACACGCCGATGCCGTAGCAACCCATGGTCAGGGTCACCGGCTTGCCGTTCTCGCCCAGGACCTGGCACTTCAGCGCCTCGCTGTACTTGGTGCCCAACTGGAAGATGTGGCCGACTTCGATGCCGCGCTTGATCTGCAGGGTGCCCTGGCCGTCCGGGCTAGGGTCGCCTTCGACCACATTGCGCAGGTCGGCGACTTCCGGAACCGGCAGGTCGCGTTCCCAGTTCACGCCGAAGTAGTGCTTGTCGTCGATGTTGGCGCCAATGGCGAAGTCGCTCATCAGGGCGACCGAACGGTCGATGATGCAAGGCAGTGGCAGGTTCAGCGGACCGAGGGAGCCGGCACCGGCACCGATGGCGGCACGCAGTTCTTCCTCGTTGGCCATCACCAGCGGCTCGGCGACCTGGGCCAGCTTGGTGGCCTTGATTTCGTTGAGCTCGTGGTCACCACGCACGACCAGGGCCACCAGCTTGCCTTTCTCGGCACCGTGGACGATCAGGGTCTTGATGGTGCGCTCGATCGGCAGGTCGAAACCTTCGACCAGGGCGGCGATGGTCTTGGTGTTCGGCGTGTCGACCAGGCGCAGGGCTTCGGTCGGCGCGGGGCGCACGGTTTCCCGCGGGATCGCCTCGGCTTTCTCGATGTTGGCGGCGTAGTCGGAGCTGTCGCTGAAGATCACGTCGTCTTCACCGGACTCGGCCAGCACGTGGAATTCGTGGGAGTAGCTGCCGCCGATGGAGCCGGTGTCGGCCTGCACCGGGCGGAAGTTCAGGCCCAGGCGGGTGAACACGTTGCAGTACGCCTGGTGCATGCGGTCGTAGGTTTCCTGCAGGGAAGCCTGGTCGGCATGGAAGGAGTAGGCGTCCTTCATGATGAACTCGCGGCCGCGCATCAGGCCGAAGCGTGGACGGATCTCGTCACGGAACTTGGTCTGGATCTGGTACATGTTCAGCGGCAGCTGCTTGTAGCTGCTCAGCTCGTTGCGGGCCAGGTCGGTGATGACTTCTTCGTGGGTCGGGCCAACGCAGAACTCGCGGTTGTGGCGGTCTTTCAGGCGCAGCAGCTCGGGGCCGTACTGCTCCCAGCGACCGGACTCCTGCCACAGCTCGGCGGGCTGGATGGCCGGCATCAGCACTTCCAGGGCGCCGGCGGCGTTCATTTCCTCGCGAACCACGGCTTCGACCTTGCGCATCACGCGCAGGCCCATCGGCAGCCAGGTGTACAGGCCGGAGGCGAGCTTGCGGATCATGCCGGCACGCAGCATGAGCTGGTGGCTGATGACGACCGCGTCGGAAGGGGTTTCTTTTTGTGTGGCGAGCAAATATTGACTGGTGCGCATGATAGGCCGTTGTCGGTTGCTTAACTGAAATGACCCCGCATTGTACGGGGGGGAATCGGTAACGTATAGGACGGTGCGGGCCTAATCCGTCGCAAGTGGATGATGTAAATGAAAAAGCCCGGCAGGGCCGGGCTTTTTCGTGCTGGGATCCGCAGGCCGTGGGGCTTACAGGATGCTCAGCGGGTACTCGACGATCAGACGCAGGTCGTTGTTGTCGGTCGAGTAGTTGTCGGTTGCGCGGTAAACCGCGTAACGAACACGGAAGGACAGGTCTTTGGCTGGGCCTTCCTGCAGAACGTATTTGCTCTCCAGGTTCCACTCGTGCTCTTTGCCTTCGCCGGCGCCAGTGTCGATGTTGTCGCCCTTGACGTAGCGTGTCATGAAGCTCAGGCCTGGGACGCCATAGGACGCCATGTTCAGGTCGTAACGAGCTTGCCAGGACTTCTCTTCTGCGCCGTTGAAGTCGGAAATCTGGATGGAGTTGGCCAGGAACACGGTGCCGCCGCCGTCTACGCCGTAGTAGTAACCGGTGTCGCCGCTGGAACGCTGGTAGGCCAAGGTGAACTTGTGACCTTCCAGGGCGTAGGCAGCAGCCAGGCTCCAGATCTTGTTGTCCTGGGCGCCGGCGTACTCTTTGCCTTGATCCTTGGTGCGGTAGGCGTTCAGGTCGAAGTTCAGCGACTGCTTGTCACCCAGCGGAGCGGTGAGGTTCAGGTTCAGGTAATGCTTCTTGAAGTAATCCTCGACGTCCGACGTGGCGAGGGTACCGGTGAAGTTGTCGGTGAACGCGTAGGTGGCGCCGGCAATATTGGCCGAGGTCAGGCCATGTGGATCCTTGCCGAGAATGCTGTCATGGCCCATGCCGGTCTGCGCGCTCATGGAGGTGAAGCGACCAGCGCTCAGCTCCAGGCCACTGATTTCCTTGCTGGTAATCAGAGTGCCGCGGGTCATTTCAGGCATCAGACGGCTGTCGTCGGTCGAGAAAACCGGGCTGGCGACGAATTGATCACCATATTTGAGCACGGTATTGGAGATGCGGAACTTGACCGATGCGCCCGCTTTGCCCTGGGATTTTTCCGGGTTGCCATCGCTGTCGCTTGCGAAGAGGCCGTTGCCGCGGCGGCCACTGCCGCCATCGATACGGGCGGAGCCCATGGCGATTGCATCCACACCGACACCAACGGTGCCTTGGGTGAAGCCGGACTCGAACACGCCCAGCAGCGAAACGCCGCTGTCTTCACGATAGCCGCTCTTGTAGCCGCTGGCCTTGGTCGGGTCTGCGATGTTGCCTGCACCGTGCTTGTAGTCACGGTTCATGTACATGGCGCGGGTTTTTACGTTCAGAGTGCTGTCTTCTACGAAGCCCTTGGACTCTTCCTGCGAGGACGCTACAGCCAGTTGCGAGGTCCCGGCGGCTACGGCCAGGGCGATCATGCTCCACTTCATCACGCGCATCGTGATTTGCTCCTTTGGTTTTTAGGAAGATTACTGCTGCCCCACCTGGTTTTTTTATTGGGGCGGCTCTTTCTTGTTTGAGTCGGCGGAAATGTATATCACGCAGACTGTCGTTAGCGATACTTGCGAATTGAACCTTTCGGTAACTTTATGGTTGCGTCGCAAATAGATATATCCATGTCGCAAATCACGCCTCTTTTCTGACGAGGCGTACAACTTCAGCGCTGTTCTGGTTGAACCCTGGGTGGCGTCTGTGAGCCAACTCCTTGATTCCCAAACTCCCTGGTTGCCCATGCAGCTGTTGTTATTTGTCACACGCCATTGCCCATGCAGATGCCGTGCCGACCATGGTGAAGAGCAATGCAACAAGCGTGCTCAACTCTAGATCGCTTTCATGAAATTTTCACGTTTGGCCGGTTTGTCACGGCAAACCTCCGAAAATTCGGGGGTGAAAGATCGCTCCGCTCTTTTATCGGCATTTTTCTGGAATAAGAAAAAAGCGGACTTTAAAGTCAAGACGTTACCGTTGCAGGGCTCTGAGTGGGTAGTTTGCGGATACCCAGCGCTCCCGGACGGTTCGTTGAGCGCCATTTTGGTGCGGAAAGTAGCATTTTGTTACCGAGGCCCGGAAACAAAGGTCGTGAAGCACGGCGGAGCCCCTTTCGGTGCTTTGGCAACGCTGTCGTGCCCGCTTGTGTCGATCGGAGTATCCTTTGGTTCTGGGTCCGTTGCGGCGGATCGCACTGATCGATGAGGAGATAGCCCCCGTGTTTGCTTTGGATTCGCGCCTTGAACAAGACACTTTCGCATTGGGAGACTTTCCTCTTTGCCGTTTATTACTTAGTAAGGATGCTAACTATCCGTGGTTTATCCTGGTTCCTCGGCGTGCCGACATCAGTGAGATATTTCAGCTGGATGACAATGATCGAGCGCAACTTTGGAAGGAAACCCAGTTCCTGAGTGAAACACTCAAGGATTGTTTTGCCGCCGACAAGATGAACGTTGCGGCGTTGGGCAATGTGGTCAGCCAACTGCACATGCATGTCATCGTTCGTCGGCATAGCGATGTGGCGTGGCCTGCGCCAGTATGGGGAACGAAACCTGCGGTTGAATATTCGGCTGCTCAATTGAGTGAAGTTCGCCAGCGTCTTGCGGGCGTATTGGGTGATGATTTCCGGTTCGAGGAGGCGTGACTCATGAGCCTTGAAGAGCGGGTAATGGAACTGGAGAGTCGCCTGGCCTTCCAGGACGACACCATTGCGGCCTTGAATGATGTGCTGGTCGATCAGCAGCGCTTGGTGGAGCGCCTGCAGTTGCAGATGGCGGCCTTGCTCAAGCGTTATGAGGAAGTGATGGGTCAGTACGAGGCCAGTGAAGAGGAAGCGCCTCCGCCGCATTACTGAAATTTCGTACGCAAAAAAAAGCCGCGGCGTCCCGGATGGGGCGTCGCGGCTTTTTCGTTTGCGGCCTCAGCGGCGCGGCGCGGCGATCACGTCTTCGGCCTGCAGGCCCTTGTCGCGGTTCATCACCGAGAACTCCACCCGTTGTCCCTCCACCAGGACGCGGTGGCCCTCGCCGCGGATGGCGCGGAAGTGCACGAAGATATCGTCGCCGGAATCACGGGAAATGAAGCCGAAGCCCTTGGAGGTGTTGAACCACTTCACGGTGCCGGTATCGCGCTTGCCCAGGTCGTAGCTGCCGCTGTTGCTGGCGCTGTTGCGTACCTTGGCCGGTTTCATGAACCCGGCGATCAGGTGCAGGACCGCGGCGAACAGGGCGGCGACCAGGGCCGCCAGGCTGCCCATGTCGGGGATCGCCAGCAGGGCCAGGGCCTGCAGGAGCACGGTAGCCACCAGCAATACGCTGGCGGCGGTCTGCAGGTAGTGGCGGGCGCCTTTGTAGTATTGCGGGACGACCGGGGCGAGGATCAGGTTGGCCAGGCCGAACAGTGCCAGGTAAATGGCGTCGTGCTGTTGCAGGTAGGGTGTCACGTCAGCGCGCAGGCTGGGTATGAAGGACAGCAGCAAGGCTGCTGCGCCCGTCAGGAGGTGGACGATCTTGAACATGATGGTTTTGCTCGCATCTTATTAGGCGGATCACAGGAAGAGCTGGCCCCACGGTGCACGTGCGTGAAAAGGCACAAAAGGGCGGGGGCAGCCTATGCGCCATGGCGCTGACGATCAGCCATGGCGGCACGGCGTCTATTTAACAGCAAAGCCCCGGGCATCTCAAATCAGCGGGACGCCCGGCGCGCACGGCCTGCAGCGCTGTGTCGCGGGCCTGAGGCTGCATGTGGGGAAAACTCTTGATACAGTGATGCCAGACCTGTTGAATCGAAAACCCGAGGAAGGAATTTTTACATGGCTATCGATATCGGAATCAGCCAAGAAGATCGCAAGTCCATTGCCGACGGCCTGTCCCGCCTGCTCGCCGATACCTATGTGCTCTACCTCAAGACGCACAACTTCCACTGGAACGTGACCGGTCCGAGCTTCCGCACCCTGCACCTGATGTTCGAAGAGCAGTACAACGAACTGGCGCTGGCCGTGGACTCGATCGCCGAGCGCATCCGTGCGCTGGGCTTCCCGGCGCCAGGTACCTATGCCGAGTACTCCCGGCTGGCCTCGATCAAGGAAACCGAGGGCGTGCCGAGCTCGGATGACATGATCCGGTACCTGGTCGAAGGCCAGGAAGCCGTGGTGCGCACCGCGCGCAGCCTGTTCCCGTTGACCGACAAGGTCAGTGACGAACCAACCGCCGACCTGCTGACCCAACGCATGCAGGTCCACGAGAAGACGGCGTGGATGCTGCGCGTCCTGCTGGAAAACAAGTGATGCCTGGCTGACGCGTCCAGCGAAGGCACAGAGCCCGACCTCTTTCCCGGAGGTCGGGCTTTTTTGTGGCTGAACCCAAGGATTGCCGGCCTGGAAGCGTTTTCATGGGTTATTCGATGCGCCCTGGATTGTCGATCAATCCTACGTCAAGAGTGTGGGCGTCTGCTGGTGTCAGCCACTGCATCGGCGCTTCATGGCAGGGGCATGCGGAGTGGCTTTGCATGCGTTCATCCCCTCTGTCCTATTGTGTGGTGCTGCAATGTCTCGACCCCTGAACCAGCGCGCGCGCAAGGCTGGCGATCCGCGGACGATCGATATCGACCCCTTCGAGTCGGACTTCAACATGAAGCTCGCCCAGCCGTTGTCACGCTCCGTGCGCCTGAACGGCTTCGCCACCTGCCTGCGTCTGGAAAGCATCTACTGGGCGGTGCTGGAGAGGATTGCCCGGGCCAACGGCTGCACGGTCAATTCGGTGCTGTCCCATGTCGATCGCGAGGTCCACCTGCGCCATGGCGGGGTGAAGAATTTCAGCGGCCTGGTGCGGGTGATCTGCGTGGTGTTCCTGATGAATGGCGGTGCGGAGCGTGACGACGACCCCGATGGCGCCGAAGCGCTGGCGTTCAGCAGCAACCGTTCGTGACGGAGGGCTTGCTGCGGGCTGCACAGGCCGGGCTAACCATATATAATCTCGCCTTTTACTGTGCGACTTGGCTTGCGCAGGATCGACGAGAAACACCTCATGCCTCTGTACGACTATCAATGCGGTTCCTGCAGCCACCAGATGGAAGTTCTGCAGAAGATCAGCGCGGCGCCGCTGACCGATTGCCCGGCCTGCCAGCAGCCCGAACTGAAAAAGGTCCTCTCCGCCCCCGGCTTTCGCCTGAGCGGCAAGGGCTGGTACGAAACCGATTTCAAGACCGGCGCGAAAAAGAATCTGGCCGGCAGTGGCGACTGAGTTGAACTGCACTGCCCGGGTCTTGCACTATTGACCCTTTCGGGCCGCCAGGGCCTAAACCGAATTCACGAATGACGAGAAGCGAAACCACCATCATGATGCGCAGCCACTATTGCGGCCAACTGAACGAGAGCCTGGACGGTCAGGAAATCACCCTTTGCGGCTGGGTCCATCGTCGTCGCGACCACGGCGGGGTGATCTTCCTCGATATCCGTGACCGCGAAGGCATGGCCCAGGTCGTGTTCGACCCGGATCGCGCGGACAGCTTCGCCGCCGCCGACCGCGTGCGCAGCGAATACGTGGTGAAGATCACCGGCAAGGTGCGCCTGCGCCCGGCTGGCGCGGTCAACCCGAACATGGCTTCCGGTGCCATCGAGGTCCTGGGCTACGAGCTGGAAGTGCTGAACGAATCCGAAACCCCGCCGTTCCCGCTGAACGAATTCTCCGACGTCGGCGAGGAAACCCGCCTGCGCTATCGCTTCATCGACCTGCGTCGCCCGGAAATGGCCGACAAGCTGCGTCTGCGTTCGCGCATCACCTCGAGCATCCGTCGCTTCCTCGACGAGAATGGCTTCCTCGACGTCGAAACCCCGATCCTGACCCGTGCCACCCCGGAAGGCGCGCGTGACTACCTGGTGCCGAGCCGTACCCACGCCGGCAGCTTCTTCGCCTTGCCGCAATCGCCGCAGCTGTTCAAGCAACTGCTGATGGTCGCCGGCTTCGATCGCTACTACCAGATCGCCAAGTGCTTCCGCGACGAAGACCTGCGTGCCGACCGCCAGCCGGAATTCACCCAGATCGACATCGAGACCAGCTTCCTCGACGAGTCCGAGATCATCGGCCTGACCGAGAGCATGATCCGCAAGCTGTTCAAGGAAGTCCTGGACCTGGAGTTCGGCGAATTCCCGCACATGACCTTCGAAGAAGCCATGCGCCGCTACGGTTCCGACAAGCCTGACCTGCGTATTCCGCTGGAACTGGTGGACGTGGCCGACCAGCTCAAGGATGTCGACTTCAAGGTCTTCGCCGGCCCGGCCAATGATCCGAAGTGCCGCGTCACCGCCCTGCGCCTGCCTGGCGGCGCGAGCATGCCGCGCAGCAAGATCGACGAGTACACCAAGTTCGTCGGCATCTACGGTGCCAAGGGCCTGGCGTACATCAAGGTCAACGAGCGCGCCAAGGGTGTTGACGGCCTGCAGTCGCCGATCGTCAAGAACATTCCGGAAGCCAACCTGAACGTGATCCTCGATCGCGTCGGTGCGGTCGACGGCGACATCGTCTTCTTCGGTGCCGACAAGGCCAAGATCGTCAGCGAGGCCCTGGGCGCGCTGCGTATCAAGCTGGGTGGCGACTTCAACCTGTACACCTGCGAATGGGCGCCGATGTGGGTCGTCGATTTCCCGATGTTCGAGGAAAACGAAGACGGCAGCTTCACCGCGCTGCACCACCCGTTCACCGCGCCGAAGTGCACCCCGGAAGAGCTGGAGGCCAACCCGGCCGCGGCCCTGTCCCGTGCCTACGACATGGTCCTCAACGGTACCGAACTGGGTGGCGGTTCCATTCGTATCCACCGCAAGGAAATGCAACAGGCGGTCTTCCGTCTGCTGGGTATTGAAGCGGCGGAACAGGAAGAGAAATTCGGCTTCCTGCTCGATGCGCTGAAATTCGGTGCGCCGCCTCACGGTGGCCTGGCCTTCGGCCTGGATCGCCTGGTCATGCTGATGACCGGTGCCCAGTCGATCCGTGAAGTGATCGCCTTCCCGAAAACCCAGAGCGCCGCGTGCGTCATGACCCAGGCCCCAGGCCTGGTCGATGCCAAGGCCCTGCGCGAGCTGCACATCCGTCTGCGCGAACAGCAGAAGGCTGAGTAAGCGGACCGAAACGGCGCATCCTACGGGATGCGCCGTTGTTTTGGGGTACTCGATTTTATGGTGCCGTCCCGCCTCGAGCCGCGACGGCGCGTGATTTTGTTTCAAGGATTTTTTGGAGTCAGTTATGGCGGGCCATTCCAAGTGGGCGAACATCAAGCACCGCAAAGAGCGCCAGGATGCCAAGAGAGGCAAGATCTTCACCAAGTGGATTCGTGAACTGACCGTTGCCGCCAAGCAAGGCGGTGGCGATCCGGGTTCCAACCCGCGCCTGCGCCTGGCGCTGGACAAGGCGCTGGGCGCCAACATGAGCCGCGACATCATCGATCGCGCCATTGCCCGCGGTGCCGGCACCGCCGAGGCGGACAACGTCGAGGAACTGAGCTACGAGGGCTATGGCCCAGGTGGCGTGGCGATCATGGTCGAAGCCATGACCGACAACCGCAACCGTACCGCCGCAGCCGTGCGTCACGCGTTCAGCAAGTGCGGTGGCAACCTCGGTACCGACGGCTCCGTGGCCTACCTGTTCGAGCGCAAGGGCCAGATCAGCTTCGCCGAAGGTGTCGATGAGGACGCCCTGATGGAAGCGGCGATGGAAGCCGATGCCGACGACGTTGTCAGTAATGACGACGGCTCGTTCGACGTGTTCACCTCGTTCGCCAGTTTCTATGCCGTGCGCAGTGCGCTGGAGGCCGCAGGTTTCAAGGCCGCCGATGCGGAAATCGTCATGCAGCCGACCACCAGTGCCGAACTGGACCTGGACGGTGCGCAGAAGGTATTGAAGCTGATCGACATGCTGGAAGACCTGGATGACGTGCAGAACGTCTACTCCAATGCTGAAATTCCTGACGAGGTCATGGAAAAGCTCGGCTGAGGTGTTTGTCCGGTTTGTCCGAGGCCGGCCCCGTCTTCAGGCGGGGCCGGCTTTTGTATTTGCAACACGGCGCGGTGACGCGCCCTTTGTCGCGCAGGCGTTATGACTCTGATTCTTGGTATCGACCCCGGCTCGCGGATAACCGGCTACGGAGTGGTCCGCCACACCGGGCGCGGCTGCGAGTACGTGGCTTCGGGGTGCATCCGCACCGGCAGTGGCGAACTGCATGAGCGCTTGCAGATCGTCTTTCGCGGGGTGAGCGAAATCATTCGCCTGCATGGTCCGGTGACCATGGGCATCGAGCGGGTGTTCATGGCGCGCAACGCCGACTCGGCGCTCAAGCTCGGTCAGGCACGCGGGGCGGCCATCGTCGCAGCGGCGGAGGCGGGGCTGGAAATCGCCGAATATACCGCCAGCCAGGTCAAGCAGGCCGTGGCGGGCAGTGGTGGCGCGAACAAGGAAGCGGTGCAGATGATGGTCATGCACCTGCTCAAGCTGACCCAGAAACCGCAGATCGACGCCTCCGATGCCCTGGCCATCGCCCTGTGCCATGCCCACACTCGCTCCAGCCTGGTGCCCCATGGGCTGGGTGTCGCGCGCAGTCGCAACGGACGCCTGCGTCTCTGATAGCATCCCCGCTTCATATAGAAGTGCCGGGCAGCATCCCGTCGGCACTCATGAATGAGAAAGGACCTGAACGTGATTGGACGTTTGCGCGGCACCCTGGCTGAAAAGCAGCCGCCGCACCTGATTATCGACATCAACGGCCTCGGCTATGAGCTGGAAGTGCCGATGACTACGCTTTACCGCCTGCCGAAAGTGGGGGAAACGGTCACCTTGCACACCCATCTGATAGTGCGCGAGGATGCCCACCTGCTGTACGGCTTTTATGAAAAGCGCGAGCGAGAGCTGTTTCGCGAGCTGATCCGGCTCAATGGCGTGGGCCCCAAGCTGGCGCTGGCGTTGATGTCCGGCCTCGATGTCGACGAGCTGGTGCGCTGCGTCCAGGCTCAGGACACCTCGGCCCTGGTCAAGGTGCCGGGTGTCGGCAAGAAGACCGCCGAGCGCCTGCTGGTCGAGCTGAAGGATCGTTTCAAGGCCTGGGAGACCGTGCCGAGCATGTTCCAGCTGGTGCCGAATGGCCCGGCGCCGTTGCCGACCGTGTCCACCGCCGAGGCCGATGCGGTCAGCGCCCTGATTTCCCTGGGCTATAAACCTCAGGAGGCCAGCCGCGCGGTGGCCGCCGTGGATGCCAAGGGCCTGAGCAGTGAAGAACTGATCCGGCGCAGCCTGAAAGGGATGATTTAAGTGATCGAAGCCGACCGTTTGATAACCGCTACCGGCCGTGACCGTGAAGAGGTCCAGGATCGTGCGATCCGTCCGCTGCGCCTGGCCGAATACATCGGCCAGCCGGTGGTCCGCGAGCAGATGGCCCTGTTCATCCAGGCCGCCCGTGGTCGCGGGGAATCCCTCGATCACACACTGATCTTCGGCCCGCCAGGGCTGGGCAAGACCACCCTGGCCAATATCATTGCCCAGGAAATGGGCGTGTCGATCAAGAGCACCTCCGGGCCTATCCTCGAGCGTCCGGGAGACCTGGCCGCACTGCTGACCAACCTAGAGCCCCATGACGTGCTGTTCATCGACGAGATCCACCGTCTGTCACCGGTGGTCGAAGAGGTACTGTATCCGGCCATGGAGGATTTCCAGCTGGATATCATGATCGGCGAAGGGCCGGCGGCGCGCTCGATCAAGCTGGACCTGCCGCCGTTCACCCTGGTCGGTGCCACGACCCGTGCCGGCATGTTGACCAATCCGCTGCGTGACCGCTTCGGTATCGTCCAGCGTCTGGAGTTCTACAACAACGCCGACCTGGCCACCATCGTCAGCCGCTCAGGCGGGATTCTCGGCCTGCCCATCGAGGACGAGGGGGCCTTCGAGATCGCCCGGCGCGCCCGTGGCACGCCACGGATCGCCAACCGCCTGCTGCGTCGCGTGCGCGACTACGCCGAGGTACGCGGCAAGGGCGAGATCACCAAGGGTGTGGCGGACATGGCGCTGAACCTGCTGGATGTCGACGAGCGTGGCTTCGACCATCAGGACCGACGTCTGCTGCTGACCATGATCGAGAAGTTCGATGGCGGTCCGGTGGGGGTCGACAGCCTCGCCGCGGCCATCAGCGAGGAGCGTCACACCATCGAGGATGTGCTGGAGCCCTACCTGATCCAGCAGGGATACATCATGCGCACGCCACGGGGCAGGGTGGTGACCCGCCATGCATACCTGCATTTTGGTCTGAACATTCCTACGAGCATGGGTGAAGCATCTGGTAGCAGTGATTTTTCCGATTTGAGTGATGAGTGACAGATTTAATCCGCACTTTTGTGGTCCTATCGGCGAGTTGCACTCGACTGCGCTGGCAATACGACATAATCCGTTAAAAACAGTTGTTGGGGCGGATTGGCAAGCTGAGGAGTTAGCACTAGAGTATGCGCGCGCAAAATGGGGTTGAGCCGTTCGCACATCGTTGTCGCGTCTATTACGAGGACACCGATGCGGGTGGCGTGGTGTATTACGTCAATTATCTGAAATTCATGGAACGCGCCCGCACCGAGCGGCTGCGCGACCTGGGCTTCGCCCAGTCGGCGCTGGCGCAGCAGAATACTCTGTTCGTGGTGCATTCCGCCGAAGCGCGCTATCACGCGCCGGCCCGTCTGGACGACGAATTGCGGGTGACCGCACAAGTGCTTGAATTGAATCGTGCCAGCCTGCGTTTCGTGCAGCAGGTCTGGCGCGAAAGTGATGCAACGCTGCTCTGCGAAGGGCAGTTCCTGGTGGCCTGTGTGCGCGCCGATACTTTCAAACCCCGGGCCATTCCCTCCGAGCTGCGCGCAGCCTTCATCGAGGCGGGCAGTCCGGGCATACATACAAACGCAGGAGATTAAGCGTGGAAGCTAACGTCGTCGACCATACCTCCATGTGGAGCCTGGTCAGCAATGCCAGCATCGTGGTGCAGCTGGTCATGCTGGCACTGGTTGCCGCATCGGTGACTTCGTGGATCATGATTTTTCAGCGCAGCACCATGCTGCGCGCCGGTCGTCGTGCCCTGGACAGCTTCGAAGAGCGCTTCTGGTCGGGTATCGACCTGTCCAAGCTGTACCGCCAGGCGGGCAGCAACCCGGACCCGGATTCCGGCGTCGAGCAGGTCTTCCGTGCCGGCTTCAAGGAATTCTCCCGTCTGCGCCAGCAGCCAGGCGTCGACCCTGACGCGGTGATGGAAGGCGTCGGTCGTGCCATGCGCGTGGCCATCTCCCGCGAGGAAGAGAAGCTCGAGCAGAGCCTGCCGTTCCTCGCCACCGTCGGTTCCACCAGCCCGTACATCGGTCTGTTCGGTACCGTGTGGGGGATCATGAACTCCTTCCGTGGCCTGGCAACCGCGCAACAGGCCACCCTGGCCACCGTTGCCCCGGGTATCGCCGAGGCCCTGATCGCCACGGCGATCGGCCTGTTCGCCGCGATTCCGGCGGTTATCGCCTACAACCGTTTCGCTGCCCGCAGTGAAGTGCTGATCGGCCGTTACTACACGTTCGCCGACGAGTTCCAGGCCATCCTGCACCGCAAAGTGCACACCAGCGAAGAGTGATCAGGTAGAAACCCATGGCCCGAGTTCGCCAGAAACGCAAGCCGGTCGCCGAGATGAACGTGGTGCCCTACATCGACGTGATGTTGGTACTGCTGGTCATCTTCATGGTGACCGCACCGATGCTCAACCAGGGCGTGAAGGTCGACCTGCCGAAGGTTTCCAGCGAGGCCTTGCCGCAGGACAACAACGTCCAGATCCTTACCATTTCGATCAAGGCTGACAAGACCTACTACTGGAACCTTGGCAGTGAAGTCGACACCGACAAGCAGATGGACAAGGCCATGACCTTGCCGCAAATGACCGACGCGGTGACCAAGATCATCGCCGCCGGACGTGACCAGGGCAAACAGACCCAGGTCTTCATCCGTGGCGACAAGGCGGTCGACTACGGCGCGGTCATGGGCGCCATGGGCGGGTTGCAGAAGGCCGGTGTCGGTAACGTTGGCCTGATTACCGAGGCGCCCTGATGCAACAGCGAGAGCCATCCGCCTCGGAAAGCTACTTCTGGCCCAGCGTCTGGGCCATTGCGCTGCACGTGCTGGTGTTCGGCATGCTGTTCGTCAGCTTTGCCTTCACCCCTGAGCTGCCGCCGGCCAAGCCTATCGTCCAGGCGACCCTGTACCAGCTGAAATCCAAGAGTCAGGCGACCACCCAGACCAATCAGAAGATTGCCGGGGAAGCGAAGAAGACCGCTTCGCGCCAGACCGAAGAGGAGCAGATGGAGCAGAAGAAGGTCGAGCAGCAGAAGCAGGAAGCGGTGAAGGCTGCGGAACAAAAGAAAGAAGAGGCGGCTCAAAAGGCCGAGGAAGCTCGCCAGGCCGCGGAAGCGAAGAAAGCCGAGGCAGCGAAGGCGGCTGACGAGGCCAAGAAAGCCGAGGCGGCGAAGAAGGCCGAGGAAGCGAAGAAGGCCGAAGAGAAGCAACTCGCCGATATCGCCAAGAAGAAGGCCGAAGAAGAAGCCAAGAAGAAGGCTGAGGAAGAGGCCAAGAAGCAGGCGGCTGAAGAGGCGAAGAAACAAGCGGCCGAGGATGCCAAGAAGAAGGCTGCCGAGGACGCGAAGAAGAAAGCGGCTGCCGCCGAAGAGGCGAAGAAAAAGGCAGCTGAGGACGCGAAGAAGAAAGCAGCAGCCGACGCGGCCAAGAAAAAGGCCACCGAAGCAGCTCGCAAGGCGGCGGAAGACAAGAAAGCCCAGGCCCTGGCCGAGCTGCTGTCCGACACCACCGAGCGCCAGCAGGCATTGGCGGACGAGCAGGGCGACCAGGTCGCCGGCGACTTCGACGACCTGATTCGTGCCCGTGCGGCCGAAGGCTGGGCGCGACCACCTTCAGCGCGCAAGAACATGACAGTGGTCCTGCAGATCAACATGCTGCCGGATGGCACCATCACCAACGTCAGCGTGGCACGCTCCAGTGGTGACGGACCGTTCGACAGCTCCGCCGTCGCGGCAGTCAAGGGCATTGGCCGCTTGACCGAGATGCAGGGTTTGAAACCGAGCGACTTCGCTCCGTATCGTTCATTCAAGATGACATTCACACCTGAGGACCTAGCCTTGTGATTAACCTTCTTAGAGGACTGCTGGTCGTTCTCTGCTGCGCAGCAGGGATGGCCAACGCAGAAGAAAAGAACATCCTGGTGACCAGCGGCAGCGACCGCGCGGCACCGATCGCCGTGGTACCGTTCGGTCTGCAGGGTGGCAGCGTGCTGCCCGAGGACATGGCCGACATCATCGGCAATGACCTGCGCAACTCCGGTTACTACGCGCCGATCCCGCGGCAGAACATGATCAGCCTGCCGAGCCAGGCCAGCGAAGTGATCTTCCGTGACTGGAAGGCGCTGGGTGCTCAGTACGTCATGGTCGGCAGCATCGTGCCGTCCGGCGGACGCCTGCAGGTGCAGTACGCGCTGTTCAACGTCGCGACCGAACAGCAGGTGCTGACCGGCAGCGTGTCCGGTACCGTCGACCAGTTGCGCGACATGTCGCACTACATCGCCGACCAGTCGTTCGAGAAGCTCACCGGCATCAAGGGCGCGTTCTCGACGCGCATCCTGTACGTGACCGCCGAGCGCTTCTCCACCAACAGCACTCGTTACACCCTGCAACGTTCCGACTACGACGGTGCCCGCGCGGTGACCCTGCTGCAATCCCGCGAGCCGATCCTGTCGCCGCGTTTCGCCCCGGACGGCAAGCGCATTGCCTATGTGTCGTTCGAGCAGCGTCGTCCACGCATCTTCGTCCAGCACATCGATACTGGTCGTCGCGAGCAGATCACCAACTTCGAAGGCCTGAACGGTGCGCCGGCCTGGTCGCCGGACGGCAACCGCCTGGCGTTCGTGCTGTCGCGCGACGGCAACCCGGAGATCTACGTGATGGACATGGGCTCGCGCCAGATGACCCGCGTGACCAACAGCCCGGCCATCGACACCGAGCCGTTCTTCGGCAAGGACGGTTCGACCCTGTACTTCACCTCGGACCGTGGCGGCAAGCCGCAGATCTACAAGACCACCATTGGCAGCGGTGGTGCCGAGCGCGTGACTTTCGTCGGCAACTACAACGCCAACCCGAAACTTTCCGCGGATGAAAAGACCCTGGTAATGATTCACCGCCAGGACGGTTTCACCAACTTCAAAGTGGCTGCACAGGACCTGCAACGGGGCAGTGTAAAGATTCTCTCGGACACCAACCTTGATGAGTCTCCCACTGTTGCGCCAAACGGCACCATGCTAATCTACGCCACCCGCCAGCAGGGCCGGGGAGTCTTGATGCTCGTCTCTCTCAACGGACGCGTGAGGCTCCCGCTTCCTACCGCTCAAGGCGAAGTCAGAGAACCGTCCTGGTCCCCTTACCTGAACTGATGCGGCGATACACGTTTTACTTAACACACTGGGGTTCATTAGGAGTTTCACGATGGAAATGCTGAAGTTTGGTAAGTTTGCTGCGCTGGCTCTGGCCATGGCCGTAGCTGTAGGTTGCTCCTCGAAAGGCGGTGACAACGCTGGCGAAGGCGCTGTTGACCCGAACGCTGGCTACGGCGCCAACACCGGTGCTGTCGACGGCAGCCTGAGCGAAGAAGCTGCTCTGCGCGCAATCACCACCTTCTACTTCGAATACGACAGCTCGGACCTGAAGCCAGAAGCCATGCGCGCTCTGGACGTTCACGCCAAGGACCTGAAAGGCAACGGCGCTCGCGTCGTTCTGGAAGGCAACACCGACGAGCGTGGTACTCGCGAATACAACATGGCTCTGGGCGAGCGTCGTGCCAAGGCCGTTCAGCGCTACCTGGTGCTGCAAGGCGTTTCCCCAGCTCAGCTGGAACTGGTTTCCTACGGCGAAGAGCGTCCAGTTGCCACCGGCAACGACGAGCAGTCCTGGGCTCAAAACCGTCGCGTCGAACTGCGTAAGTAATTCGATATGCGAGCGTGCCGTCGTGCTGTAACCGTCCTGGCTCTCACCTTGCCTCTCATGGCAGCGGCTGAGGTTCCTGTTGTCGATGACAATGCTGGATATAACGGCGCAAGCAGTTATCCACCAGCAGGTTACGGTACGAACGGCGCCTACGCCGGGGGAGGGGTTTCGACCCCTGCCTCGGCGCAGGGCCAGCTTTTCATGCAGTTGCAACAGATGCAGGAACAGATCGATCGGCAGCAGAACACCATCGAGATCCTGCAGAACGAAGTATCCCGCCTGAAACAGGAAGGCCTGGAGCGTTACCAGGACCTGGACCGGCGTATCTCCAGCGGCGCTGCGCCAGCACCGTCCGCAACCCCCGAGAATTCCGCCGAAGGTGGCGCATCCGCGCCTGCCATTGGCAATACCGCGGCACCGGCCAACCAGCCGGCCGCCAGCAGCGAACCAGGTGATCCGGCGAAGGAAAAGCTGTATTACGATGCAGCCTTCGACCTGATCAAGGCCAAGGATTTCGACAAGGCCGCCCAGGCGTTCAACGCCTTCCTGCGCAAGTATCCGAACAGCCAGTACGCTGGCAATGCCCAGTACTGGCTGGGTGAAGTGAACCTGGCCAAAGGCGACCTGCAAGGTGCCGGCCAGGCTTTCGCCAAGGTCAGCCAGCTGTATCCGAAGCACAACAAGGTGCCGGACTCGCTGTACAAGCTGGCCGACGTGGAGCGTCGCCTGGGTCATACCGACCGGGTCAAGGGGATCCTCCAGCAGGTGGTCACCCAGTACCCAGGTACCTCGGCGGCACAACTGGCCCAGCGCGACCTGCAGAAGCTCTGAGTCGGACCGTTTGAAAGAAACCCGCGCTTGTTGCGGGTTTTTTCGTTAGAATCTGCGCCCTTTTTATTGAAACGCTGTCGCGAATAACGCTATGTCGAGTTCGCGACGGTGCCTGACGGAGGCGGACGGCCTGTATCGCTGTCACGCCCGTGGCGACCATGCAAGACACATTACGCATCACCGAAGTCTTTTACTCTTTGCAGGGTGAAACGCGCACCGCTGGGCTGCCCACGGTATTCGTGCGCCTCACCGGTTGTCCGTTGCGCTGCCAGTATTGCGACAGTGCCTATGCCTTCAGTGGCGGGACGATCCGCACCCTCGACGACATCCTCGAGCAGGTCGCCAGCTACCGGCCGCGCTATGTCTGCGTGACCGGCGGCGAGCCGCTGGCTCAGCCCAACGCCATTCCCTTGCTGCAGCGGCTGTGTGACGCCGGCTACGAGGTCTCCCTGGAGACCAGTGGCTCGATGGACATCGCTGCGGTGGACACCCGTGTCAGTCGCGTGGTGGACCTGAAGACCCCGGGCTCCGCCGAGGTCCATCGCAACCGCTACGAGAACATCGAGCTGCTGACCGCCAACGACCAGGTCAAGTTCGTCCTCTGCTCCCGCGAGGACTACGATTGGGCGGTGTCCAAGCTGATTCAGTATGGTCTCGACAAACGTGCCGGCGAAGTGCTGTTTTCCCCCAGCCACCACCAATTGAGCGCCACCGACCTGGCCGACTGGATCGTCGCCGACAATCTGCCGGTTCGCTTGCAGATGCAGTTGCACAAGCTGCTCTGGAACGACGAGCCGGGACGCTGAGAGGAGTTTGAGCATGACTGAGAAACGCGCGGTAATCCTGCTGTCCGGCGGCCTGGACTCGGCCACGGTGGTGGCCATGGCCAAGGCCGAGGGCTACAGCTGCTACACCATGAGCTTCGACTACGGCCAGCGCCATCGCGCCGAACTGAATGCCGCCGCCCGGGTCGCCCGTGACCTGGGTGTGGTCGAGCACAAGGTCATCGGCCTGAACCTGAACGGTATCGGCGGTTCGGCCCTGACCGACAGCAGCATCGACGTGCCGGAAGCGCCCAGCGAGGGCATCCCGGTGACGTACGTGCCGGCACGCAACACCGTGTTCCTGTCCCTGGCCCTGGGCTGGGCCGAGGTGCTGGAGGCGCGGGACATCTTCATCGGTGTGAATGCGGTGGATTATTCCGGTTATCCGGACTGCCGCCCGGAGTTCGTCGAGGCGTTCGAGCGCATGGCCAACCTGGCCACCAAGGCTGGCGTGGAGGGGCAGGGGTTCCGGATCCAGGCGCCGCTGCAGAACCTGAGCAAGGCGCAGATCGTCCAGGCTGGCATGGCGCGTGGTGTCGACTACAGCCTCACGGTTTCCTGCTATCAGGCGGACGATGAGGGGCGTGCCTGTGGCAAGTGCGACAGCTGCCGTCTGCGTGCAGAAGGCTTCGCCGCGGCCGGTGTGCAGGACCCGACGCGATATTTTTGATTTTTTTTGCGATGGGGTGTTGATTTCCTGTTAGAAAACAGTAATATACGCGCCATCCAACGGGTCGTTAGCTCAGTTGGTAGAGCAGTTGGCTTTTAACCAATTGGTCGTAGGTTCGAATCCTACACGACCCACCATACAAGAGAGAGCCCGCTTCCTGCGAAGGAAGCGGGCTTTTTCGTTTCTGATCCTGGATGCTCGCGGCATGGGGCTGCCAGGCAGCCCTTGAATGCACGCGACTGGTGCGCCGCTCAGGAATGCACCGACACCTGGTTGCGCCCGCCTTTCTTCGATGCATACAGCGCCTGGTCGGCCCAGGCGATCAGGTCGGCATGGCTGTCCGACGGCTGGCTCAGGTCGGCGACGCCGAGGCTGATGGTGAAGCGGATGCTTTGCCCTTCATGCAGCACCTCCAGTGCTTCAATGGCCTTGCGCAGGCGCTCGGCGAAAGCCTGGGCGCCATGCTTGTCGGTATCCGAGAGCACCACGCCGAACTCCTCGCCGCCGTAGCGTCCCGCCACGTCGGTATCGCGCACGTACTGGCGCAGCAGGGCCGCGACCTGCTCGATGACCTTGTCGCCGGCCTGGTGGCCGTAGGTATCGTTGATGCGCTTGAAGTGGTCGATGTCGAACATCACCAGGCTGGTGTGGTTGCCGTGGCGCTGATGGCGGGCGTAGGCCACTTTCAGGCTGTCTTCCCAGTGGCCACGGTTGTACAGGCCGGTCAGGCGGTCGGTACTGGACAGTTTCTGCAACTGCGCATTGGCCGACTGCAGCATGTGCCGGTTGGTGGCGACGTCGGTCACGTCGTAGATCACCAGGCAGAAGTGGCTGATGCTGCTGTCGGTCGAGCGCAGTGGGAACAGCGTGGTGTTCTGGTACATGAAGTCTTCCTGCCCGGTGATCGGCTGGTAGTTCTTGAATCGCACCAGATAAGGGCGTTGCTCCCATACCGTGAACGCTGCCGTGCCCAGGGTCGCCACGCTGTCCAGCTTGCGCCGGAACCACTCGACGTTGACTTCCGGAAACAGGGTGAAGAAGGACTGGTCGTGCGCATCCTTGGGGGCGACCCCGGAACGGTTCTCCATGAAGGTGTTCCAGACCTGCACGCAATGGTTGCGATCGAGCACCACCACGCCGACATCGATGCTCTGCACGATCGCCAGCAGCCAGTGAAACTCGGTCAGATCAACGGGTTTGTTCATGGGCTCAGTTCATCAGGTACGCGAGTTTATGGGTCAGTCGTTCGATGGAGTCTTCAGTGAACAGCAGGAGCAGATCGAAGCTGATGTCGTGGCCTTCCAGACGGTAGCTGATCTCCACCGCCAGGGTCTTCTTCCAGCGGCTCTGGTTGACCCGGATGAGCTCCTCGATGCCGGCGTGCTGTCCGAGGATCTGCGGGTGGCACTGCGAGAACACCACGTCCACCTGTTCGGCGATGCTGCTCAGACAGGCGCCGATGAGGATGCTGGACAGGTCCAGGAGCATCTCCAGGTCGGAAGACTGGCTGCTCTGGTGCTTCATCAGGCGCGCCATGTCGGCGATTTCCGAGTCATGGAACATCAGCAGCGCCTCGCCGGCGATACCGCCGCCGATGAAACCCTGGCACACCGCGGTCAACTGCTTGCAGCGCCCGGCATCGGCCAGGGCCATGTGCAGCTCGCCGACCTCGAGGACGTTGACGTTCGGTACCGGCAACTGCACGAACACCCCGAGCACCTTGGCGATCAGTGCTGCAGCACGGCCCATGGCGACGTTGACCGTCTCGCGGAACACCTCGTTGAAGCTGACCTGGGTGCTGGTCTGCGGACGATGGCTGTGCGCCGCGTGCCCCGCCAGGTCAAGCAGGCCCAGGCGTTCCAGGGTCTCGCGCAGTTCGGCCTGCTCGAAAGGCTTCTTCAGGAAGGCCAGGGCGCCGAGTGCCTGCACGCGGCGCAGCGCTTCCTGCTGCACGTCACCGGAGATGACGATGACGTTGGCCTTCAGGCCTTCGTCGCGCAGGGCATGAAGTACCTGGTAGCCGTCCATTTCCGGCATGTTCAGGTCGAGTACGACTACCTGGCCCAGGCCCTTGCGCACGGCATCCATGCATTGATGGCCATTGCAGGCCTCGGTGATCGACACCGGCCAGTCGCTCGGCAATGCCCGAAGAACCTGCTTGCGGGCAACGGTGGAGTCGTCACATACGGTTAAGGTAGTCACTGACACGGGTCACGGCTCGTTATCTGGAATTGCGGGATGATTTCATTATGCCATAGACGCACAAAGTCTACGCTTACTGCCTAGGGGAAACACTGAGTAAAAAATTGATGGGTCCGGGTTTCCCTGATCTTTTCCTCGGCAGTGGGATGAGTCTGTGTCGAGGAGCAATTTCATGCACAGTTCATACTCATTTCGCGAATCTTTAATGAAAGCTGGAAAATTTTGTGTTTTCCCGTGGTCTGCTCCTGCAGATTGGTGGCACTTTGCTATATCTGCACGAATCGTCTCCTGACACCGCAACCTTCATATCGATACTCAGGGAATCCCTGATCCAGCGCGACCCTTCAGTCTCAGCAGATGAAACGTTTCGTCTATTTGTCGGAACGAGACCTTTGCTGCTGTCAGAGCGACATCAAGCAGTGGTATGTTTCCCTGCAGAATGAAGTCGAAATAGTGGATTGATCATGCCTAAAGCGTCCCACCAAGAACTGCGCCGTGCGTTTCGTAAACTCCTTGCATCCCCTCGCTGTTACCACACCGCTTCGGTGTTCGATCCGATGTCCGCGCGTATCGCCGCCGACCTTGGCTTCGAAGTCGGTATTCTCGGGGGCTCGGTGGCGTCGCTACAGGTACTTGCAGCACCGGATTTTGCCCTGATCACCCTGAGCGAGTTCGCCGAGCAGGCGACCCGCATCGGTCGTGTCGCCCAGTTGCCGTTCATCGCCGACGCCGACCATGGCTACGGCAACGCCCTGAACGTGATGCGCACCGTGATCGAACTGGAGCGCGCCGGCGTTTCCGCCCTGACCATCGAGGACACCTTGCTGCCGGCCCAGTTCGGTCGCAAGTCCACCGACCTGATCAGCATCGAGGAAGGTGTGGGCAAGGTTCGCGCCGCCCTGGAGGCGCGTGTCGACCCTGAACTGGTGATCATCGCCCGGACCAACGCGGCAGCCATTCCCACCGAGGAAGTCATCGCCCGTGCCGTGGCCTATCAGAATGCCGGGGCCGACGGTGTGTGCATGGTCGGCGTGCGTGATTTCGCGCATCTGGAGGAAATCGCCCGACACCTGACCGTGCCGCTGATGCTGGTGACCTACGGCAACCCGCAGTTGCACGATGACGTGCGCCTTGCCGAGCTGGGCGTGCGCATTGCCGTCGATGGCCACGGTGCCTACTTCGCCGCGATCAAGGCCACCTACGACTGCCTGCGCGAACAGCGCCGGATCACCAGTTCGGCCTCCGACCTGAGTGCGACGGAGCTGACGCATACCTACACCCAGCCCAATGACTACATCGTCTGGGCCCGTGAGTTCATGGACGTCAACGAGTAAGGCGTTTCATCATCCCTGAGCCGTCGGAGCGCCCTCGCGCGTTCCGGCATCGGCTCGACCAATGCTGCAGTAGGCCAGTCCTGCGGCGGCGATCTGGGTCGGTTCGAACAGGTTGCGACCGTCGAACAGCACCCCGTCCAGCAGTCGCTGCCTGACGGTCTCGCTGTCCAGCACGCGGAAGTCCTGCCACTCGGTGACGATCACCAGGGCGTTGGCACCGATCAGTGCATCCTCCTTGTTGTCCAGCAGTTGCAGATCCTTGCGTTCGCCGAACAGGCGGCGCGCTTCGTCGCGTGCCTGGGGGTCGAATGCCCGTACCGTCGCGCCGGCCTGCCACAGCGCACGCAGCAGCACCAGGCTCGAGGCCTCGCGCATGTCGTCGGTGTTCGGCTTGAACGCCAGGCCCCAGACGGCGAAGGTCTTGCCGGTCAGGTCGCCGCCGTAGTGGGCGAGGATCTTCTCGAACAGGCGGTGCTTCTGCCGCTGGTTGATGGCGTCGACGGCCTGCAGCAGGCGCGGTTGGTAGTCATGTTGTTCGGCAAGGCTCTGCAGGGCCGAGAGGTCCTTGGGGAAGCACGAGCCGCCGAAGCCGCAGCCGGCGTAGATGAAGTCGTAGCCGATACGTGGATCGGAACCGATGCCACGGCGCACGGCCTCGATGTCCGCGCCCATGCGCTCGGCCAGGTTGGCCATCTCGTTCATGAACGAGATTTTCGTCGCCAGCATGCAGTTGGCTGCGTACTTGGCCAGTTCGGCACTGCGTGCATCCATGCAGATGAATTTGTCGTGGTTGCGGCTGAACGGCGCGAACAGGTCGCGCAGCAAGCCCTGGGTGGCCGGGCTGGCGCCGCCGATCAGGATGCGATCCGGGCGCATGCAGTCGAGCACCGCCGAACCTTCCTTGAGAAATTCAGGGTTGCTCACCACTTCCAGGCGCATGGCGCTGCTGCTGTCGTGGCTGGCCAGGCGGGCCCTGATCGCATCCACCGTGCCCACCGGCGAGGTGGACTTGTTGACCAGCACCTTTCTGCCCTTGGCATGCCGGGCGACGCTGTCGGCCACTGCGAACACCTGGCTCAGGTCAGCGCTGCCGTCGGGCAGAGGGGGCGTGCCGACGGCAATGAAGATCACCGTGGCGGCATCGATGGCGTGTGCCGCGTCGGTGGTGAACTGCAGGTGGGCATTGGCCAGTCCCTTCTTCAGCAGTACCGGCAGGCCGGGCTCGAAGATCGGGCACAGGCCCCTGGACAGGCTCGCCACACGATCGGCGTCGACATCGACGCAGCACACCGAGTGGCCAACCTCGGCGAGGCAGGCGGCCAGGGTCAGGCCAACGTAACCGGTACCAAACACTGCAATCTTCATCGCGACGCTCCGTAATCAGGCCGATGCGGTTCCTCCCGCCACTCGGGGGCGGGGCATGGCGTGAAACATGTCAGCGTCCGATGACAGTTGTATGAGGATCGGCTGCGATCATGTCCTGTCGGACAAATGGATCGGGATTACAGACTTTGCAGACCCATCCTCCCCGTAAACGGCAAATCCAGCGCAAGCAGCGTTATCGACGGTGGTAATCTCGCTCCCCGGCAATCTCCACGGGAGACTGTCGTTCATCCAAACAGGGACAGCATCTGGATCAGTTCATGAAGAAAGCACTAGTTATTGGCGGGTTGGTCGTGGCGGGCGCGGCGGCCTGTACCGGGGTTGCGTGGTACACCGGCAAGCAGTTGCCCGAGGTGCTCGAGACCTCGCTGGCCCAGTCCAACCGGCAACTGGCGGCGGCCCTGAGTGGCAGCGGTACCGGCAAGGTGGAACTGCTGTCCCTGGAGTCCGGCGTATTCAGCAGCGAGGCGCGCTATCGCGTGACGCTCGACGGCGTCGAGGGCGAACATGTGCAACTGGAGTTCGCCGATCATCTGGAGCACGGTCCGTTCCCGTGGTCGCGGGTCAAGCGCCTGCAATTGATGCCGGTAATGGCGGCGAGCAACTACGCACTGGCGAAGACCGACGACAGCGCGCCCTGGTTCGCCGTCACCGGCGAACAGGCGCCGTTGCAGGGCAGCATGAGCGTCGGCTACGGCGGCGGGTTGCGCAACGAGCTGCGCATGCTGCCGTTCGAGATCAGCGACGAGGATGGCTTTTCCCTGTCGTTTTCCGGGCTGACCCTGCATATGGACTCCACCCTCGAGGGCGAGGGCCTGCGTCTGCAGGGCGAGCTGGAACGGGTGGCGATGGCGACAGGCGGCGAGGCACCGGTGAGCGTGACCCTGAAGGGGCTGGCACTGTCCACCGACTTCAGCATGAGCAATTACGGTTACTTTGTCGGCGCGATGAATATCGACATCGCGGAAAGCGCACTGTCCTTCGGCGACAACCAGTCGCTGCGCTTCGGCAAGTTCGAGCAGCGTGATGTCTACCAGATCGAGGAGGGTGGCCTGTCGCTGAAACAGGCGGCCAATCTCGCCGACATCAGTTTCTCCGGCAAGCCCATCGGCAGCGCGCGCATGGCCTGGAGCGTGGAGCGTCTGAATCCGGAGGCGGTCGGCAGCCTGGTGAAGTGGTACGAACAGAACGTGCCGCAACTGGAGAGCATGGCCCTCGGCCTGACCCCGGACACCGGCGCGGCGATGCTGGATGACCCGCAGTTGCAGGCGCCGCTCCTGCAGTTGCTGGCCGGCGGCCCGCGCATCGCCCTGGAAGAGCTGGCCTTCAGGACGGCCAATGGCGAGAGCCGTTTCGACTTCAAGCTGGACCTTTCCGGCCAGGTGCCGGAGGGCGTTGCGCTGGACCAGGCCTTCGCCCAGTCGGTGAAGTCGCTGCAGACCAACCTGAAGATCTCCAAGCCGATGGTAGGCGACCTGGCAGCCCTGCGCGCCACGCTCGACGGGCTCGACGCGGAGCAGGTGCGTCAGGCGTCGGCGTCCGGGGAGATGGTCGGGATGCTCGCGTTGCAGAGCCAGCTGGCGACGGTGAAGGGTGACGACATCCTGATGCAGTTGGGCTATGCCGATGGCCAGGTAGACTTCAACGGCCAGAAGATGACCGTCGATCAGTTCGCCGAGCTGGTTCAGCAGCGCACAGCGGCATTCTCCGGCGCCGCACAGTAGCCACGCGGGTTGGCGGGCGGCCTGCCGGGGCCTTCCGCCAGCCTGGTCAGGTAAAAATCTCTTTAGAATTCATTCGATTGTCTGTAGCCTTCGGCGCTCCATAAAACCGAGGTCGCAGCGGATTTTTGCCGCCCGTGCAAAGGCCAAGCTGTTACCCGATTTGTCCGTGCCCGATGATACACTCGACTTACGCGCATCAGCGCCTGCAGGTCTTGCGAACATGACGCAGATTTCCGAACGCCTTCTGGTTCAGGCTCACCTGGACGCCAAGCAGCCCAAGCCCCTCACGCCCGAACAAGAGGCCGAATACCGTGCCGCCATCGCCGCCGAACTCAAGGCGCAGGATGCGGTGCTGGTCGCCCACTACTACTGCGATCCGGTGATCCAGGCCCTGGCCGAGGAAACCGGCGGCTGCGTGGCCGACTCGCTGGAAATGGCCCGCTTCGGCAAGAATCATCCGGCCAGCACCGTGCTGGTGGCGGGGGTGCGCTTCATGGGCGAGACCGCGAAGATCCTCACCCCGGAAAAGCGCGTGCTGATGCCGACCCTCGACGCCACCTGCTCCCTCGACCTGGGCTGCCCGGTGGACGAGTTCTCGGCGTTCTGCGACCAGCATCCCGAGCGCACCGTGGTGGTCTACGCCAACACCTCGGCCGCGGTGAAAGCCCGGGCCGACTGGGTGGTGACCTCCAGTTGCGCGCTGGAAATCGTCGAGAGCCTGATGGACAACGGCGAGACCCTCATCTGGGGCCCGGACCAGCACCTGGGGCGCTACATCCAGAAGCAGACCGGCGCCGACATGCTGATGTGGGACGGTGCCTGCATCGTCCATGAGGAGTTCAAGTCACGGCAACTGGCCGATATCAAGGCGCTGTACCCGGACGCCGCGATCCTGGTGCACCCGGAGTCGCCGGAAGCGGTGATCGAACTGGCCGATGCGGTGGGCTCCACCAGCCAGTTGATCGCTGCCGCACAGCGCATGCCGAACAAGCGCTTCGTGGTCGCTACCGATCGCGGCATCTTCTACAAGATGCAGCAGCTGTGCCCGGACAAGGAGTTCATCGAAGCGCCGACCGCCGGCAATGGTGCGACCTGCCGCAGCTGCGCGCATTGCCCGTGGATGGCGATGAATACCCTGGAACGGACCCTGCAGTGCCTGCGCGAGGGGAGCAACGAGATCTTCGTCGAGCCGGCGCTGGTGCCGCAGGCGATCAAGCCGTTGCAGCGGATGCTGGATTTCACCGCGGCGGCGCGTCTGAAGTTGTCCGGTAACGCTTGATGTTTCGGGGCCGCTCGGCGGCCCCGAATGGGTTCAGCGCATCATTTCCTTGACCATCCGCTGCTGTTCCAGCAGATCCCGCTGGCGCGCATCGATCCGCGAGGCCAGCTGGAAGTTGCTGCCGGCCCGCCGCTTGGCGTAGTCCAGTTGCTGCAGGGCCTGGTCGAAGTCACCGGTCAGGGCGAAGAACTCGGCACGGGCCTGGTGCAGGCCGATGGTGTTGCCGGAAAGGCCGCGGGCTTCGGCCAGGTCATACCAGACATCCGGATCGTCCGGCCGGTTCTTGACCAGCGCTTCCAGTGACTTTTCCGCCTCGGTCGGCTTGTTCTGCTTGAGCAGCAGGTCGGCGGCCACCTGTTGCAATGGATAGTTGCCCGGATACAGCTGGCGCATCCTGTCGACCCGCTGCTGTGCATCGGTGAGACGGTTGTTGGTGATGTCCAGGTCGATCTGGGTCAGGTTGTAGGTGATGTCGTTGGGCGCCTTGGCCAGCAGCGGCTTGAGGTTTTCCCGTGCTTCGTTGAGCTGGCCGCCCTTGATCTGGGCCAGGGCCAGGCCATAGCGGGCGGCATCGAGTTTCGGGTTTTCATCCAGCAGGGCGCGGAAGCGCTTGGCCGCCAGGCCCGGCGTGCCTTCATAGAACAGCTGCACGCGGGCGCGCATCAACTGGTAGCGCACGCTGTCCTCGGTGCCGCCGGCGGGCGCCTGCTCGGCACGGTTGCGGGTGTCGGCGATACGCGACTCGGTGACCGGGTGAGTCAGGAGGAATTCCGGCGGCTTGGCGTCGAAGCGGTACTGACGCATCAGGCGTTCGAACATGGTCGGCATGTTGCGCGGGTCGTAGCCGGCCTTTTCCAGGTTGAGGATGCCGATGCGGTCGGCTTCCTGTTCGTTCTGCCGGGAGAAGCGCCGTTGTTCCTGGATCGCTGCGGCCTGGGTACCGGCGATCGCGGCGATGCCGGCGTCGCCGGCACCGGAGGCGGCGACCACGATACCGGCCAGCAGCGCCGCCATCATCGGCAGTTGCATGCGCTGCTGGGCTTCGACGCCGCGGGCGAAGTGGCGTTGCGACAAGTGCGCGAGTTCGTGGGCCAGCACCGAGGCGTACTCGCCCTCGGTCTGCGCATTGAGGAACAGGCCGCCGTTGACCCCGACGATCCCGCCGGGGGCGGCGAAGGCGTTGAGGTCGGGGCTGTTGATCAGGATGAACTCCAGGCGCCGGTCCTGCAGTTGGCTGGTCTCGGCAAGCCGGTAGACGCTGGATTCGACATAGTCCTTGAGCTGTGGGTCCGACAGTTGGCTGACATTGCCGCGCAACAGGCTCAGCCAGGCCCGGCCGAGCTGGTGTTCCTGTTGTGGCGAGACAATGGCGGAGCTGGCGTCGCCGAGTGACGGCAGGTCGTCGGCATGGCTCGGAAGCGCAAGCAGGCAGGCCAGCGTCAGCAGGGTAGGGCGCAGAACATTCATGCACGGAGCTCTGGTCGACAAAGAGCCTTACTGTAGCCGCCTCGCACGGTTGCGACCAGTGGCGGTATTCTGCGAGGCTTGCCGGTGCTGTCCGCGCCGGTTTTTCTGGAGAGTTGCAATGACCGACACCCTGCACCACGACGCCGAACTGGACGCCAGCGGCCTGAACTGCCCGCTGCCGTTGCTCAAGGCCAAGCTCGAACTGAATCGCCTGGCCACCGGCGCCGTGCTCAAGGTGATCGCCACCGACGCCGGCTCGCAACGCGACTTCCGCACTTTCGCCCGGCTCGCCGGTCATACGCTGCTGCTCGATACCGCCGAAGGCGGTATTTACACCTACTGGCTGAAGAAGGCCTGACTCGTTCTCCAAGGATCCTCGATGTTCAAAGTGCTTCGCGGCTGGCTGCACCGCTATTTCTCCGACGAGGAAGCGGTGGTGCTGGCGGTCTTGCTGTTCCTCGGCTTCACCGCGGTCCTGACCCTCGGCGGCATGCTCGCGCCGGTGCTGGCGGGGCTGGTCCTGGCGTTCCTGATGCAGGGGCTGGTCAATGCGCTCGAGCGCCTGCGGGTACCGAGCAAGGTCGCCGTCGGCCTGGTCTTCACCCTGTTCATGGGCGCGCTGGCGGTATTCCTGCTGGTGCTGGTGCCGTTGCTCTGGCACCAGTTGATCACCCTGTTCAACGAGCTGCCGGGGATGCTCGGCAAGTGGCAGTCGCTGCTGCTGCTGTTGCCCGAGCGCTATCCGCACCTGGTCTCGGATGACCAGGTGCTGCAGGCCATCGAGGCCATGCGCGGCGAGATCGGCAAGTTCGGCCAGTGGGCGCTGACCTTCTCCCTGTCGAGCCTGCCGCTGCTGGTCAGCGTGATGATCTACCTGGTGCTGGTGCCGATCCTGGTGTTCTTCTTCCTCAAGGACCGCGAGACCATCGCGCGCTGGGTCAGCGGCTACCTGCCGCAGGAGCGCGCGCTGATGACCCGGGTCGCCGAGGAAATGAACCGGCAGATCGCCAACTACATCCGTGGCAAGGGCATCGAGATCCTGATCTGTGGCGTGGCCACCTACATCGCCTTCGTCGCCCTGGGCCTGAACTACGCGGCCCTGCTCGCGCTGCTGGTGGGGCTGTCGGTGGTGGTGCCCTATGTGGGCGCGGTGGTGGTGACCGTGCCGGTGACCCTGATCGCCCTGTTCCAGTGGGGTTGGGGCGACCAGTTCATCTACCTGATGGCGGTCTACGCGATCATCCAGGCGCTGGATGGCAACGTGCTGGTGCCGTTGCTGTTCTCGGAAGCGGTCAGCCTGCACCCGGTGGCGATCATCTGCGCGGTGCTGCTGTTCGGCGGGCTGTGGGGGTTCTGGGGGATCTTCTTCGCCATTCCGTTGGCGACGCTGTTCAAGGCGGTGCTGGATGCCTGGCCGCGCCGCGAACCGCAGGTGGCGCCGCTGCTCTGAACCGCTGCTTTGCAATGAAAGCGGGGCATGTCGATCATGCCCCGTTGCGCATCATGCCCTGGCCAGTTCCTCGGCTGCAGCCAGCACCGCGGCCACGTGGCCCGGCACCTTCACGCCACGCCATTCCTTGCGCAGCACACCGTCCTTGTCGATCAGGAAGGTGCTGCGGTCGACGCCCAGGTATTCCTTGCCGTAGAGCTTCTTCAGCTTGATCACGTCGAACAGCTGGCAGAGGCTTTCGTCCTTGTCGCTGATCAGCTCGAAGGGGAACCCCTGCTTGGCCTTGAAGTTCTCGTGGGACTTGAGGCCATCGCGGGAGACGCCGAACACCTCGGTGCCCGCCGCCTGGAACGCCGCGTACTGGTCGCGGAAGTCGCCGCCTTCGGTGGTGCAGCCCGGGGTGCTGTCCTTCGGGTAGAAATACAGCACGACCTGGCGGCCCTTGAGGCCAGCGAGGCTGACCTGCTGGCCGCTGGTGGCCTGGACCTGGAAGTCGGCGACGGGTTTGTCGAGTTCAACGGCCATGAGGCGGGCTCCTTACATCGGGTTCTGTGGACGCCAGGGTTCGATCAGGGCATCCAGGTTGAGCGCGTCGGCGAAGTCCAGGAACTGGTCGCGCAACCAGCTGATCTGGGTGCCGGCGGGCAGCGTGACGGTAAAGGTGGCGTTGAGCATGGTGCCGCCGGTCTGCGGTGCCTGGTAGGTGTCGCAGGTCAGGTTCTCCAGCTCGACGCGGTGGTCGATGAAGAACTGGCACAGCTCGTTGATGATGTCCGGGCGGTACGCGGCGCTGACGTAGGCGACGTAGGGCAAGGACAACGGACGTACTTCCAGTTCGCTGCTGCGCACCACGTTGACGATGAAGCCGTGCTTCTTCGCCAGGCTCGGCAGGGCGCCTTCGAAACGCGCGAGGGCATCCCAGTTGCCGGAGACCTGCAGCACCAGGGCGCTGCATTCGCCATGGCGGGTCAGGCGGGAGGTCACCACCGAGCAGCGGCTGTCGTTGCTGGCGCGGCAGAGGAGGTTGGTCAGTTCCATCGGGCTCGAGCCCAGGGCGCTGACGACAAGGAATTGTTCGCGGACGGTGGGGGTGGACATAGCATTCCTAAAGCGATGAGCGGTCGGTACCTGACGCGGTAAAGAGGCGGGTCAGCGTGCTCCAGGGGTTCTGGATCGAGGGGGCGGACACGGCCGGAACGCATTGTTGGCAGCCCGGCGGGCCGCTGTGTACCGATCAAAGGACGAAGGGTAGCGAAAATGGCCGCGAAGGGGAATGCTCCGCCCGCCTGCGTCGCTTGTGCAAGCCCGATGGCGCCAGTACCATTACCGCTCTCTTTTTCCGGCAGGAGCAGCTTCATGATTGCGGGCAGTATGGTGGCATTGGTCACACCCATGGATGCACAAGGGCGTCTGGACTGGGACAGCCTCAGCAAACTCGTGGACTTCCACCTGCAGAACGGTACCCATGCCATCGTCGCCGTCGGCACCACCGGCGAGTCGGCGACCCTCGATGTCGAAGAGCACATCAAGGTCATCGAGTTCGTGGTCAAGCAAGTCAATGGCCGCATCCCGGTCATCGCCGGCACCGGCGCGAACTCCACCAGCGAAGCCGTTCACCTGACCCAGAATGCCAAGGACGCCGGCGCCGACGCCTGCCTGCTGGTCGTGCCGTACTACAACAAGCCGACCCAGGAAGGCCTGTACCAGCACTTCAAGCACATCGCCGAGGCGGTGGACATCCCGCAGATCCTCTACAACGTGCCGGGCCGCACCTCCTGCGACATGCTCGCCGAGACCGTGATCCGCCTGTCGAGCGTGCCGAACATCATCGGCATCAAGGAAGCCACCGGCGACCTGGCCCGCGCCAAGGCGATCATCGACGGCGTCAGCGACGACTTCATCGTCATGTCCGGCGACGATCCGACCGCGGTCGAACTGATCCTGCTGGGCGGCAAGGGCAACATCTCCGTGACCGCCAACGTCGCCCCGCGTGAAATGGCCGACCTGTGCGAGGCCGCCCTGCGTGGCGATGCCGAGACCGCCCGGGCCATCAACGAAAAACTCATGCCGCTGCACAAGCACCTGTTCTGCGAGGCCAACCCGATCCCGGTGAAGTGGGCGCTCGTGGAAATGGGTCTGATGCACAAGGGAATCCGCCTGCCGCTGACCTGGCTGAGCGAATCCTGTCACGACACCGTCCGCCAGGCCCTGCGCCAGGCTGGCGTGCAGTATTAATCGAGGAAGTACACCGCATGAAGCGATTGGCTGGTCTTTCCGCCCTTGCCCTGATCATTTCCAGCACCAGCGGCTGCGCCTGGTTGTGGGGCGAGGACGGGTATTTCCGTGACCGTGGCAGCGACTACCTGGAGGCGACCCAGAAGGCGCCCATGCAGTTGCCGCCCGATGTGAGCAATGTCAAGCGCCTTGACCCGCTGCTGCCGATCCCGCGCAACGTCGCCGACGACACCGTCAAGGGCGAGTTCGAGGTTCCCCGTCCGCTGCCCCTGGCGGCGACTGCCGATGCCAGCGACTTCAGCCTGCAGAAGAGCGGCGCCGCGCGTTGGGTCCTGGCCCAGCGTGCACCGGCCGAAGTCTGGCCGGTGGCCCGGCAGTTCTTCGAGGACAACGGCTTCCGCATTGCCGAGGAGCGTCCGCAGACCGGTGAGTTCAACACCACCTGGCAGCGTTTCGACGAGTTGTCGGCGTCGATGGCCGATCGCCTGGGCGGCGCGGCCAGCAGCCGCGACAGCGAGATCCGCGCTCGCGTGCGCATCGAACCGGGCGTGCAGCGCAACACCAGTGAAGTCTATGTGGTGACGGTCGAGCGCAAGGCCGGCGACAGTGCCGAGCAGGAATTCCCGGCGCGTTCCAGCAACACCGGCGTCGACGCCGTGCTGGTCGACGAGATGCTTGCCAGCATGACCCGCAGCGCCGAGAAGGGCGGTTCGGTGTCCCTGCTCGCGGCCCGCGATTTCGATGCCCCGAGCCGTGTCAGCCTGAGCGAGGACGGCAGCGGCAACCCGGTGTTGAACCTGGGCGCCGATCTCGATCGGGCCTGGTCCAGCGTCGGACGTGCCCTGGAGCACGGCGAATGGCGCGTCGAGGACATCAACCGCAGCCTCGGCCTGTACTACATCAACCTGGCCGAGAAGGCCGAGCCGAAGAACAAGGAACCTGGCTTCTTCAGCCGCATGTTCGGCAGCGAGCCAAGCAAGGAAGAGATCGAAGCCCGTGCCGAGCGTTATCAGGTTCGCCTGAGCAAGGTCGGCGACAGCGTCCAGGTCACCGTCGAGAAGAACATCAATACCGTGGCCCCGGCCGATGTGGCCCGTCGCGTGCTGAGCGTCATCCAGGACAACCTGGGCTAAGTGCGCTTCGCGGTTCTTGGAAGCGGCAGCCAGGGAAATGGCACGCTGGTCAGCAGTGGCGAGACGCACGTGCTGGTCGATTGCGGCTTTTCCCTGCGTGAAACCGAGCGGCGCCTGGCGCGGCTTGGCGTAGCGCCAGACAGCCTCAGCGCCGTGCTGGTGACCCACGAACATGCCGACCACGTGCATGGGGTGGGCTTGCTGGCACGGCGCTACAATGTTCCGGTGTACCTGAGCCGCGGCACCTTGCGCGGCTTGCGCAAGCCGCTGGAGGCGACGGGGTTGATCGCCGCGAACGACACGTTCGATGTGGGCAGCCTGAGCATCAAGGCGGTGGGGGTGACCCACGATGCGCTGGAGCCGCTGCAGTACGTCTTCAGTGACGGTCGCCGGCGGCTTGGCGTGCTCACCGACCTCGGCTGCTACGACAGCCTGCTGCTGGAGCATTACCGCGGCCTCGACGCCCTGATGATCGAAGCCAACCATTGTCGCGACCTGCTTGCCCGGGGACATTACCCGGTTTTTCTCAAGCAGCGGGTCGGCGGCGATTACGGACATCTGAACAACCACCAGGCCGCGAACCTGGTGGCGGAGCTGGGATGGGAAAACCTGCAGCACCTGGTGCTGGCCCATCTCAGCAGCAAGAACAACCTGCCACAGCTGGCCCGGCAATGTTTCGTCGACACCCTCGGGTGCGACCCGGACTGGCTGCAAGTGGCCAACCAGGATTGTGGGCTCGACTGGCGCGAAATCGTCTAGCCCCTCTCATTTAGCAAGCGGAGCCCATCATGGAAAAACGTGAAGAACTCTACCGCGGCAAAGCCAAGTCGGTTTACAAGACCGACGACGCTGACCGCTTGATCCTGCTGTTCCGTAACGACACCTCGGCGTTCGACGGCAAGCGCATCGAACAGCTCGACCGCAAGGGCATGGTGAACAACAAGTTCAACGCCTTCATCATGCAGAAACTCGAAGAGGCCGGTATTCCGACCCAGTTCGACAAGCTGCTGGGCGACAACGAGTGCCTGGTCAAGAAGCTGGACATGATTCCGGTCGAGTGCGTGGTGCGCAACTACGCCGCCGGCAGCCTGGTCAAGCGCCTGGGCGTCGAGGAAGGCATCAAGCTGGAGCCATCGACCTTCGAGCTGTTCCTGAAGAACGACGAGAAGGGTGATCCGTTCATCAATGAATCCCACGTGGTCGCGTTCGGCTGGGGCACCGCCGAGCAACTGGCGAAGATGAAAGCGCTGTCGCTGAAGGTCAACGAAGTGCTGACCAAGCTGTTCGACGATGCCGGCCTGCTGCTGGTCGACTTCAAGCTGGAGTTCGGCGTATTCCACGGCGAGATCGTCCTGGGCGACGAATTCAGCCCGGACGGCTGCCGCCTGTGGGACAAGGAAACCCGCAAGAAGATGGACAAGGACCGCTTCCGTCAGGGCCTGGGCGATGTCATCGAGGCCTACGAAGAAGTCGCAAAACGCCTGGGCGTTCCGCTGTAAGCCGGGACGTTCGCGCAAGCATCTGAAAGCACGCGATTTTTTTCATCAAAAGGCTTCGCCTTTGGGAAAAGTGCTGGTATGATGCGCGCCACTGGAGAGATGCCGGAGTGGCCGAACGGGACGGATTCGAAATCCGTTGTACTGGCAACAGTACCTAGGGTTCAAATCCCTATCTCTCCGCCATACATGTAGTACGTGAAGCCCCCGCAAATGCTGATGTTTGCGGGGGCTTTTTCGTTGTCTTAAAAAATGTTTGGGCAATTCTTGGGCATTTTTTGAGCCCTGGAGGCCGTTAGAGGCCGCTATGGGCCGTCACTGGTTAAAGACATGGCCCGCGATGTCTGAAACCATTTTGATGTCTTATGCCGCTGCCGGGTTCCTGGCCTTCTGTCCTGATAAATCCTTCATCGCGTTGACTCGCTTCGAGAGCTGGTGCGCAGTTCTTGCAGAACTCTTCCAGTTGCCGATTTCACGCGGTGATAGCGCTTTGATATAAGCCCAACCCTTAACAAACGAACCTATAGCCTATGCTTGGCTCAGGCTGTTAGTCCGGGTTGAGTCGGAGTGGGTCATGCATGGATGCAAGTTCGAATGACGCGTTGAAAACCACACCTGAGCACTTGTTGAAGGTGCTATCGGGTACGTTCGCCCGGGTTTTTCGCTGGATGAGCCTTCAACATTATCTGCGTAATGCCACAGTATTGAATTCGTGCATCTGCATCCTTGCATCGGGGAATGTGTTCAGAGTAACTCACCGGGGATGGGCAAGCGATGTTAAAGATCAAGGATGATTTTTTTGCGGGTAACAAATTATTGGTTTCAGGTCTGTTTTTCATTCTTGGGTTTTTATTTTTCCTGGGCTTTTACATTTACACGGTGATGAATAAACCTGTTCCCTCGGAGGGTGTGCTGTTACGGACCGAAGGAAAGTTCATGGTCATCGTGTCCAGTACGCAGAGAGGCACCACGTTTGTGGTGAAAGAGCGTGACTCGGGGAGGCTTGTAACGCTTAGTGCGGTGGAGGGTTATACAAGAGTCCGGAGTGGTTTCAGCGAGGGTGTTGGGCGAAATATTGTCGTGCGGCACTATGGACCGTCGGTGGTGTCCTGCTGGATTGACAGGGTCGAGTATTGCACTGCGATTTGTAATCGGAAGTATGACTGCGAACTCAATCTGTACCAGGCCACTGTTTCAACCTTTAAGAGTTCGCTGTATACGGCGTTTGTGTTGGCGGTTATCTGTCTGCTGGCTTATCTCTTTAAAAGGCGGGAGCACTGAAAATGGCAGTTGACTCTTTGGCAGCGAAAGTGGCTTCTCATATTGCAAACGGTGCCAGCGGCGCCACGGCTACTGCGAATGCAAGTAGGGATGTAAAAGAAGCAACCACTGACAAAAACCTGACTCCAATCCAGGCCGCAGCTGCGTCGGCTTCGGCATTATCAGCAGCAGCGAGTTTTGTGGGGCCGAATGCTGGTAATGCGGTCGGAGCCCTGTCGAGCGCAATGTCCATCTATGCGGATATCCAAACGAACGGCGTGGTTTCAGACAGGAGCCTGGTCGGTGCCCTCGGTTCCCTGACGGCTATAGCAGGAACAATTGCGGCTGCTCCGGCGGTCGCAGCGGCGCTTACGGCTGCGAGTATTGGCCTGGGCATATATGCGTTGACTATCTCTTCGAACAGTCGAGAGGTAAACGACGCTGTCAGCGACCTGTTCGATGCATTGGGTGGTCTTTATCAGAGGAATGCAAGTGAGATCCCTCCAAGTGATTTTGGCGATGCGGTCGGATCACCCGCCATGTGGTCGTGGTCGGAATTCAGCCAAGGTTTTTCAGATACCGGATTCTCCTGTCTTCCCTTGGTCAACGATGCGTTCAACTCTGCCAAGCAGACTGTTTCACCGCTGGTACTGGACCTCGATGGGGATGGGGTTGAAACCATAGGCCTGAGCGCCGGGGTGTATTTCGATCATGATGGAAACGGCTTTGCCGAAGCGACCGGCTGGGTTGGACGCGACGATGGTTTGCTGGTGTGGGACCGGAATGGCAATGGCCGGATCGATGATGGGAGCGAGTTGTTCGGCAATTATTCAAGGCTTGCCGATGGTCAGAATGCGGCCAACGGTTTTGCGGCGCTGGCTGATCTGGATAGCAACCATGATGGGAAGATCGATGCTGACGACGTCGCTTTTGCGCAGTTGCGCGTCTGGAAGGACGGTAACAGCGATGCCAGGCTCGATGATGGCGAGTTGTTGAGTCTTGATGAGGCCAATGTCAAAAGTCTCGGTTTGGTTTACGTCAATGAGCAAACCGTTGATGCAAATGGCAATGAAACATTGCAAGTAGGGGCCTATGTCGATGGCGCAGGGAACTCACGTGGCTTGAATGATGTGTGGTTTGCCGTTGATACCGCCCGAACTCTGGATATGAACAGGATTCTCTCGGGAGGCGGTACTTCCCCGGTCGACATGAGGGGGTTCGGTACTGTCGCCGATCTCGGTCAGGTTCTATCCCAGGATTCGACAGGAAACCTCAAACAGTTGCTGGAGGGGTTCGCCGAGGAAACAGATACGCTGGCCAGGTACTCGTTGCTGGATAACATAATATTTTCCTGGAGCGGAGCAGCGGAGTACGCCTCGACCAGTCGTGGTGGCTTCATCGACGATGGGCGCAAGCTGTACGCGCTGGAGGCGTTTCTCGGGCAGAAATTCGTTCAATCCTCTGGTACGAATGTTGGTACTTCCAATCCAGGGCCCAACGCAGCCGCGAAGTTGATGAAGGCCTACGATACGCTGGCGGAATTCCTCTATTCGGGGTTGATGCTCCAGACCCATTTCAAGTCCCTGGTGTCGATCGTTGGATTGAGCTTTGTCGAGAACCGTTTCGAGTTCAATGTTGGTCCTGTCGTGGAGCAGCTGCGAGCGGACTACAACGCCAATCCATCAGTTGCTGAGTCGTTGATGGCGGAGTTTTTCCGGTCCTTGTCGGATGCGGGCGAGTTTGGTGCATCGGTACTTTCGGGATTGCGGCAAGCGGGAGATATCAGTGCATCGGGTTTCAGCTATCTGTTAGGTAATGCCGGCCATTCACTAGGTAGTATCAATGACGATGAACTGTACGGCGATGCCGCTGACAATACCCTTCTCGGCTTGGCAGGTCAGGATACTTTGTATGGAGGCACTGGCAACGATGTTCTTGAAGGAGGGACGGGTAACGATTATCTGAGTGGCGACGATGGCTCTGATGTCTATAAGTTTGGCCGAGGCTGGGGGCAGGACACGCTCAATAACTTCGACACTGGCATGAACAAGAAGGATATCGTCGAGTTCGCTCAAGGCATCTTGCCTGATGAGATCGTTGCCACTCGCTCTGCTGATGACTTGATCCTCGTCTTGAGGGGCAGCGCCGACAGACTGAAAATCGTCAACTATTTTCTGGCCGATGGGACAAGTGCCTATCGTCTGGAGGGAATTCGTTTTGCTAATGGCATGGAGTGGAGTGTCGAACAGATAAAGGCCATGGTCATGGTCGCCACTGCTGGTAATGACGAGATACATGGTTACTCCTCATCCGATACGCTCAGTGGTGGATTGGGTAACGACAGTCTGTATGGCGCTGAGGGTGATGATGTACTGGATGGTGGGGGCGGCAATGACCTGTTGAGCGGTGGAGCGGGTTCCGACACTTACCTGTTCAATCTGGGCGATGGCCAGGACATTATCGTCGAGAATGGTGGCTCTCTGGAGGGTACCGATGTCCTGAAATTCGGCGCCGGCATTCTTGCAGGCGACATCAGCGTGAGCAACGCCGGTGACAATCTGGTGTTGGCTCATAGCAACGGCCTGGACCGGATTACTGTCAGCAATTGGTTTCTTGCAACTGATGGGCGCTATCGGATTGAAAGAATCGAGTTCAGCGACGGTACGCTTTGGACCGGCGCGTCGCTGACCACGGCACTGTTGAACAGGGTTGGAACTGCAGGTAATGACGTGCTCACGGGCCCCAGCACCGCTAGCGTCTCGCTGTCGGGACTCGGGGGAGACGATAGGCTCACCGGTGGTTCAGGCAACGATGTCCTGGACGGAGGTAGTGGCAACGACACCCTGACGGGCAATGCCGGCAATGACCAATTGACCGGAGGCCAAGGTGACGATGTCCTCAACGGTGGCACTGGTTCAGATGTCTACCTATTTGGACTTGGCGATGGGCGTGACGTCATCTACGACGACTCGGCCTACAACAACAATGTCGATGTGCTGCGCTTCGGTGCGGGCATCGGTGCGAGCGACATCTCCATCAGCCGTTCCGGCAACCACGTGATCCTTGCTCACAGCAATGGCCAGGACCAGGTCACGATCCAGAACTGGTTCACGACTCTCGATGGCCGCTACAAACTGGAACGTATCGAGTTTGCCGATGGCACGTTGTGGACCAGCGCCACCGTGTCGGCGCAGTTGCTGGAGTTGACGGGCAGTGAAGGCGACGATGTCATCACCGGCCCCAGTACCGGCAACCAGACGATCCGCGGCCTGGCCGGCAATGACGCGCTTACCGGTGGTTCCGGCAACGATGTGCTGGAAGGTGGTCAGGGCAATGATGTGCTCACTGGCGGGACCGGTTCCGATGTGTACCTGTTCGGACTCGGCGATGGCCGCGACGTCATCTATGACGACTCGGTCT
>Ga0206116_1000193_pt1 | contig 92663 bp, 94 predicted proteins | sample 3A1Ametagenome_FD_178000 | JGI IMG/M metagenome (GOLD analysis project Ga0206116, IMG submission 178000) | Enriched microbial communities from leaf-cutter ant dump, University of Wisconsin, Madison, United States - 3A1A | ecosystem: Environmental > Terrestrial > Nest > Insects nest > Nest dump...
CACGGCACCGGCAACGTCGACGAGGACCGTCTGTCCGACATCCTCCAGCAGCTGGTCGACCTCAGCCCGCGCGGCATCCGCACGCATCTGGGGCTGAACCGGCCGATCTATGCCCGCACCGCCGCCTACGGCCATTTCGGCCGCGAGCCGGAGGTGGACGGCGGCTTCTCGTGGGAGAAGACCGATCTGGTCGAGGCCCTGCGCGGCGCCTTCTGATCACCACAAGCGGCGGATCGCCAGACATGAAAAGGGCGGCGGAGGCTGGAAACGGCCTCCGCCGTCCTTTTTTTGTAAGCAGTTTTCCTGCCGCACCGCTCTTCGAACCGCATCAGCCGCCATGACCGACAGCAAAACCGACCGACCGAACGACGACGCTCCGCAGACCGAAGCCGGAAACCGGCTGTTCGGCCGGCGCAAAGGCCGTCCCCTGCGCAAGCGCCGGACCAGCCTCATCGAGGATCTGCTGCCGCGGCTCCAGATCCCGACGCCGAAGCCCGGGGGGCCGAAGCCGGGCGCCAGCCCGGAACCGGGATTTTGGGACCCCGCCGCCCTGTTCGACGCGCCGAAGCGCGAGGTCTGGCTGGAGATCGGCTTCGGCATGGGCCATCACCTCGCCTGGCAGGCCAGACACAACCCGGATGTCGGCATCGTCGGCGCCGAGCCCTTCCTCAACGGCATCGCCGGCCTGCTGGGCATGGTCGACGACGAGGGCTTGGGCAACGTGCGAATCCATCCCGACGACGCCCGGCCGCTGCTGGACGCCCTGCCCGACGCCTCCATCGGCCGCGCCTTCGTGCTGTTCGCCGACCCGTGGCCGAAGAAGCGCCATGCCGACCGCCGCTTCATCGGACCGGAAAACCTGCCGCGGCTGGCCCGCGTGCTGAAGGACGGCGCCGAGCTGCGTCTGGCCAGCGACGACATGGGTCTGGTGCGCTGGATGCTTGAACATACGGTCAAGCATCCCGATTTCGAATGGACGGCGCGCCGCCCGTCCGACTGGCGCATCCGCCCCGACGACTGGCCGGCGACGCGCTATGAGGAGAAGGCCATCGCCGCCGGGCGCAAGCCGGTCTTCATGCGGTTCGTCCGCCGCCCGCGGGGGTGACGCACACCCGTTCCGCTTGAGAATCCGGGCCATCACGACGATTGGCCCGGAAAAGGCTTGCGGCATCGGCCGGAATGACTATATTCAGCCTCTGAGAACCCATACGGATCGGCGGCCCGGGCAACCGGGCCGGCGAGACGCTTTGCGGGTGGGCTTTTGCCCACTTATTTTTTTATGAGCGTGTGGAAGCACGCGCTTGTTGAACCTTCTGTTGTGGAAACCTCGTCCGGTTCGATCCCGGCCGCAGGCTTTGGGTCAGGTGGAATGGACGCTACAGGTCGCATCGAACAGATCATCACGCCGTCGGTCGAAGCCATGGGCTATGAGGTCGTGCGCGTTCAGATCTCCGGCGGCCAGCGGGCAATTCTCCAGATCATGGCGGAGCGCGCCGACGGCGCGCCCATGACTGTCGAGGATTGCGCCGACATCAGCCGCTCCGTTTCGGCCCTGCTGGACGTGGAAGACCCGATCCGCGAGGCCTACACGCTGGAAGTCAGCTCGCCCGGCATCGACCGGCCGCTGACCCGGCTCAAGGATTTCGAGCGCTTCGCCGGCTTCGAAGCCCGGCTGGAAAGCCGCATGGCCATCGACGGCCGCAAGCGCTTCAAAGGCATGCTGAAGGGCGTCGAGGACGGCCTCGTGTGCGTCGACACCGAACAGGGACCCGCCCGGCTGGAGTTCGACAACATCCTGCGCGCCAAGCTGGTGCTGACGGATGAGCTGATCCGCGCCAGCCAGGAGCAGCAGGAGGGCCTGGAGCACTGACGGCACCGTCCGTCAGGACGACAGCCGCCAGCACCCCCGCCCCAGGTTGCCCGCCCCCGACCCGAACCGCCGACCCGACCGGACATCACGCAAGACCGGCACCACACAAGACCGATTCAGGAAGTGTAACGGATGGAACTGCTGCAAGTCGCTGACGCGGTCGCCCGCGAAAAGAACATCGACCGGGACGAAGTCCTGGAGGCGATGGAGCAGGCGATTCAGAAGGCCGGCCGCTCCAAGTACGGCCATGAGCACGACATCCGCGCCCGCATCGACCGCAAGACCGGCGACATCCATCTGACCCGCCACCTGGAGGTGGTCGAGACGGTGGAGAACGAGGCGACGCAGGTCACCCTGCCCTACGCCCAGAAGCGCAAGGCCGGCGCCAAGCTCGGCGACTTCCTGGTCGACCCGCTGCCGCCGATCGATTTCGGCCGCATCGCCGCGCAGACCGCCAAGCAGGTGATCGTGCAGAAGGTGCGCGACGCCGAGCGCAAGCGCCAGTTCAACGAGTACAAGGACCGCAACGGCGAGATCGTCAACGGTCTGGTCAAGCGCGTCGAATACGGCAACGTCACCGTCGACCTGGGCCGCGCCGAAGCGATCCTGCGCCGCGACGAGCTGCTGCCGCGCGAGCATTTCAAGAACGGCGACCGCGTGCGCGCCTATATCTTCGACGTCCGCGAGGAACCGCGCGGGCCGCAGATCTTCCTGTCGCGCACGCACCCGATGTTCATGGCGAAGCTGTTCGCCCAGGAAGTGCCGGAAATCTACGACGGCATCATCGAGATCAAGGCGGTCGCCCGTGACCCGGGATCGCGCGCCAAGATCGCGGTGCTGAGCCACGACAGCTCCATCGACCCGGTCGGCGCCTGCGTCGGCATGCGCGGCAGCCGCGTCCAGGCGGTCGTCGGCGAGCTGCAGGGCGAGAAGATCGACATCATCCCGTGGTCGGGCGAGGCGGCGACCTTCGTCGTCAACGCGCTCGCCCCGGCCGAGGTCGCCAAGGTCGTGCTCGACGACGACAACCACCGCATCGAGGTGGTGGTGCCCGACGACCAGCTGTCGCTGGCCATCGGCCGCCGCGGCCAGAATGTGCGCCTCGCCTCGATGCTGACCGGCTGGGACATCGACATCCTGACCGAACAGGAGGAGTCGGAGCGCCGGTCGGAGGAAATCCACAACCGCTCCGCCCTGTTCATGCAGGCGCTGGACGTCGACGACGTGATCGCCCACCTGCTGGTCGCCGAAGGCTTCACCTCGGTCGAGGAGATCGCCTTCGTCGAGACCGAGGAGCTGGCCGAGATCGAAGGCTTCGACGAGTCGGTCGCCGACGAGCTGAAGCAGCGCGCGCTGGCCTTCCTGGAAGTGCAGGACGAGCAGGCCAACGAGCGCCGGCTGGAGCTGGGCGTCGAGGACATCGTCGCCGAGCTGACCGGCTTCAGCGCCGTCCAGCTGGTGAAGCTGGGCGAGAACGGCGTGAAGACGCTGGACGACCTGGCCGACCTGGCCGGCGACGAGCTGGTCGAGATCCTGAGCAAGGACGGCGCCAAGGACGCCCCCTCGGAAGAGGACGCGAACGCGATCATCATGGCCGCGCGCGCCCACTGGTTCGAGGGTGAGGGCGAGGACGCCGCCGCTCCCGCTGACGGCACGGCCGGCGGTTCGGCCGCTGGTTCTGCCGATGGCCAGGGCGCGCAGGCCTGACCGGCAGCAATGCCGGTTGGAACTGCGCCCGAGAGGAACGATTATTCGGGACCGCGCGAGCGGATGACGATCGGATGACCGAACGGAACGACGAACGGACACCGACCGCCGCCGCGGATGCGGTGCCGGAACAGGATTTGGCACAGGACGACGGTGCCGGTACGGACCGCCTGCCGGCCGACGACGAGAAGGGGCCTCTGCGCCGCTGCATCGCGTCGGGCACGGTGGGGCCGAAGGAGAGCATGATCCGCTTCGTGATCGGCCCCGACGGCGAGGTGGTTCCGGACCTGGAGGAACGTCTGCCCGGCCGCGGCCTTTGGGTCACGGCCGACCGGGATGCCCTGGCGAAGGCCATGGGTAAATCCGTTTTCGCCAAAGCGGCCCGCCGGGCGGTGAAAGTACCGCCCGATCTGGCCGAACGGCTGGAACGGCTGCTGGAACGTCGGTGTCTGCACGCGTTGGGCCTCGCCCGCCGTGCCGGCCACGTCCTGGCGGGATACGAGAAGGTGCGCGAGGCGTTGAGGGCCAACCAGGTCGGCCGTGCGGGTCCCCCGCCGGCCCTGCTGGTCGAAGCCGCTGACGGCTCGCTGGACCAGCGCGGCAAGGTGACGGCGCTCGCGCCGTCGCTGCCGGTGATCGACCTCTTCCAGTCCTCGGCCTTGGCCGCGGCGCTGGGACGCGATCACGCGGTGCACGCCGTGGTGGCGCGGGGCAGGCTGGCCGCAGGGCTGGCCCGCGAAGCGGCACGCCTGAGGGGGCTGAGAGGTCCCCGGGGGCAGCTGGACACGACAGGTCCCGAAGGGGACCCGAGCGCGCACCGGGACTCTGATAAGGGCTTGGGAGTCGGCGATACGGCCGGCCGGCCTGCGATGTAACGTCTGACCATTCGGGAACCGATGACCGACAGCAACGACCAGGACCAGAAGAAAGTCTTGCACCTAACCGGCGCCAGCAAAGGAAAGCTGGAGTCGAAGAAGCCGGTCGAGACCCAGGTCCGGCAGAGCTTCTCCCATGGCCGGTCAAAAGCGGTGACCGTAGAGGTCAAGCGCAAGCGTCATGTTGAAAAGGGCGCCGTGCCCGGCGTTGCCGACGGCGGCGCCGCCGCGCGCCAGGCTGCCCAGGGTCTGCCGATGCGCGGTGCGCAGGGCCAGCGCCCCCGTGGCGGCGGAGCCCCTGCCGGGCGCCAGCTGACCCGCGAGGAGCTGGAATCCCGCCTGCGTGCGCTTCGCGGCGCCGCGGCGTTCGAGGAGCAGCGCCGGATCGACGCCGAGGAGGAAGCGGCCCGCGCCGAGGCCCGCGCCGCCGAAGCCGCCGCCCGTGCCGCCGAAGAGGCCGCTGCCGCTCCGGCCGCCCCCTCGGAAGCCGCCGCTCCGGCCGCCGCCCCCGCCACGTCCGACGCTCCGGCCCAGGCCGAGCCGGAAATGCCGCCGATCATTCTGGATGCCGAGACCTTGCGCCAGCGCGAGCTGGACGAGATGCGCGCCATCCAGGAGGAGGATCGCAAGATCGCCGCCGAGGCCGAACGCCGCCGCAAGGAGGAAGAGGCCAAGCGCAAGGAAGCCGAGGAGGCCAAGCGCCGCGATGCCGAGCCGGCGCCGCGCCGTGACGGTGGCCGCGATGGCGCCCGCGACGGTGCGGGCCGCGACGGTGCGCGTCCGGCCGGTGCCCGTCCGGGTGGCGACCAGCGCCCCGGCGGTGCCGCCGCCCGTCCCGCCGCCGATGCCGCTCCCGGCCGCACCCTGCCGGGTGCCGGCGCCCCGCCGGCCCGCGCCGTCGAGGAAGAGGACGACAACCGCCGCAAGGGCGGTCGCGGCGGCGCTCCCGCCAAGGCCGCTCCGGCCCGTCCGGCCGCCAAGGCTCCCGCCGGCGCCGACCGCCGCAAGGGCACCAAGCTGACCGTCTCGCAGGCGCTCAGCGACGACGGCAGCGACCGCACCCGGTCGCTGGCCGCCGTCCGCCGTGCCCGCGAACGTGAGCGCATGCGGCAGATGAGCCGCCAGGAGACGGCGAAGGTCACCCGCGACGTCGTCCTGCCGGAAGTCATCACCGTCCAGGAGCTGGCCAACCGCATGGCCGAGCGTGGCGCCGACGTCATCAAGGCGCTGATGCGCATGGGCGTGATGGCGACCATCAACCAGACCATCGACGCCGACACCGCCGAGCTGCTGATCACCGAGTTCGGCCACCGCGTCCGCCGCGTGTCGGAGTCCGACGTCGAGATCGGCCTGCGTGCCACCGAGGAAGAGGGCGCCATCCTGGTGCCGCGTCCGCCGGTCGTCACGATCATGGGCCACGTCGACCACGGCAAGACCTCGCTGCTCGACGCCCTGCGCCAGACCGACGTGGTGTCGGGCGAGGCCGGCGGCATCACCCAGCACATCGGCGCCTATCAGGTGCAGCTGGAGTCGGGTGCGAAGATCACCTTCATCGACACGCCGGGCCACGCCGCCTTCACCGAGATGCGTGCCCGCGGCGCCAACGTCACCGACGTGGTCGTGCTGGTGGTCGCCGCCAACGACGGCGTCATGCCGCAGACGATCGAGGCCATCCGCCACGCCAAGGCGGCCAAGGTTCCGATCATCGTCGCCATCAACAAGTGCGACCTGCCCGATGCCAAGCCGGAGCGCGTCCGCCAGGAACTGCTCCAGCACGAGCTGGTGGTCGAGGAGATGGGCGGCGACGTTCTCGACGTCGAAGTGTCGGCCAAGGCCAAGCGCAACCTGAACAAGCTGGAAGAGGCGATCCTCCTCCAGGCCGAAATCCTGGAGCTGCGGGCCAACCCCGAGCGGGCCGCCGAAGGCGTCGTCATCGAGGCGAAGCTGGAGCGTGGCCGCGGTTCGGTCGCCACCGTGCTGGTCCAGCGCGGCACGCTGAAGGTCGGCGACGTGTTCGTCACCGGTGCCGAGTGGGGCCGCGTCCGCGCCCTGATCAACGACCGCGGCCAGACCGTCAACGAGGCGGCCCCGGCCGTGCCCGTCGAGGTCCTGGGCCTGAACGGCACGCCGATGGCCGGCGACGACTTCACCGTCGTCGAGTCCGAAGCCCGTGCCCGCGAGATCGCCGAGTTCCGCCAGCGCAAGAAGCGCGAAGCGGTGGTGGCGGCCTCGGCCCGCGGTTCGCTGCAGGACATGTTCAGCCGCATCCAGGCCGGCGAGGCCAAGGAACTGCCGGTCGTCATCAAGGGCGACGTGCAGGGCTCGATCGAAGCCATCGCCAGCTCGCTGGAGAAGCTCACGGCCGAGAACACCGAGGTCAAGGTCCGCGTCCTGCACAACTCGGTCGGTGCGATCAACGAGTCCGACATCACGCTGGCCAATGCGTCCAACGCGATGATCATCGGCTTCAACGTCCGCGCCAACCCGCAGGCCCGCGACCTCGCCAAGCGCGACGGCGTCGAAATCCGCTACTACTCGATCATCTACAACGTGATCGACGACGTGAAGGCGGCGCTGACCGGTCTGTTGTCTCCGACGCTGCGGGAACGCTTCATCGGCTACGCGACCATCCGCGAGGTGTTCAACATCACGAAGGTCGGCAAGGTCGCCGGTTGTATGGTCACGCAGGGCACCGTCAAGCGCGGCGCCGGCGTCCGCCTGCTGCGCGACAACGTCGTCATTCACGAAGGCACGCTCAAGACGCTCAAGCGCTTCAAGGACGAAGTCAAGGAAGTGCGCGAGGGTTACGAGTGCGGCATGGCCTTCGAGAACTACGACAACATCCAGGCCGGCGATCAGATCGAAGCCTTCGAGATCGAGGAAATCGCTCGCGAGCTTTGACCTCTTCGGTTCACCCGATCCTTTCCGGCACCCGCCGGGATGGATCGGGTGGCCTTTTTCGCTTTGAGGGGCGCGGGATCTGTCCTGCGCCCTGTTCCTATATTGGGGTGATCGCCACAGCCCTTCCCCTGCCCGGCGGGCGGCGGGCGGGGTGGGAGACCAGGCAACTCCCTTGGTGGCTCCCTTTTTTGTGTGATCGGCCGGAGAGCTCAAGCAGCCCGGCCCAGTGACATCGACGAAAGACACGTACCATGGCCAGCAAGAAGCGCGGCGCGTTCATCGCCGGCAAGCCCCCGTCCCAACGGCAACTGCGCGTCGGCGAGGAGGTGCGCCACGCCCTTGCCGACCTGTTCCGCCGCGGGGACTTCCACGACCCGGAACTGGCCTCGCTGAACGTCACGGTCACCGAGGTGCGGATCAGCCCCGACCTGTCCAACGCCACCGTCTTCTATTCGACGCTGGGCGGCGAACGGATGGAGGAGGCCCAGGTCGCGCTGAAACGGGCCGCCGCCTTCCTGCGCGGGCAGGTCGCGCGCATGGTCAACCTGCGCCACGCCCCGACGCTGAGCTTCGAGGGCGACACCTCCTTCGACTACGCCCACCGCATCGACAGCATCCTGCACAGCCCGGAGGTCGCCCGCGACCTGAGCGGCCATCCGCTGGGCCGCGTCAATGGCGACGACGACCACGACGAGGATGAGGACGACTCCTGGGACGAGGAGGCGGACGAGGAGGCGGACGGGGATGAGGACGGCGAGGACGAGGACCCCGACGCGGCGGACGAGGACGACGGCGAAGACGACCGCGCCATGCTCGACGACGAGGACAAGAGCGGGGAAAAGGGCGGCCGTCGTGGCTCGTAAGCGCAAGGGCACGCCGATCCATGGCTGGGTGGTGCTGGACAAGCCGGAAGGCATGACCTCCACCCAGGCGCTGTCGAAGGTGCGCCGCCTGCTGAACGCCGAGAAGGCCGGGCATGGCGGCACGCTGGACCCGCTGGCGACCGGCATCCTGCCGATCGCGCTGGGCGAAGCGACCAAGACCGTCTCCTATGCCATGGACGGCGCCAAGACCTACCGCTTCTCCATCCGCTGGGGCGAGCGCACCACCACCGACGACCGCGAGGGCGAGGTGGTCGCCCGCTCCGACCACCGTCCGGCGACCGAGGCGATCCGCGCCGCCCTGCCCGCCTTCCTGGGCGAAATCCAGCAGGTGCCGCCGCAGTTCTGCGCCATCAAGATCGACGGCGAGCGCGCCTACGACATCGCCCGCGAAGGCGATGCGGTCGATCTGGCCGCCCGCACCGTGCGCATCGACCGCTTCGAACTGGTCGAGGAACCGGATGCCGACCATGCGGTGTTCGAGGTCGATTGCGGCAAGGGCACCTATGTCCGCTCGCTGGCCCGCGACCTGTCGGAGGCGCTCGGCACGGTCGGCCATGTCGGGCTGCTGCGCCGTCTGCGCGTCGGCTCCTTCACGCTGGACCGCGCGATTTCCCTGGACGAACTGGCCGCCATGGAGCAAGGTGCGGCCGTCGAACGACTTCTGTTGCCGATCGAGACCGCGCTGGACGACATCCCGGCGCTGGCCCTGACGGAAGCGGAAGCGCACCGACTGAGGCACGGCCAGACGGTCGCTCTCCTCACCCGGCAGGATCGTGACCGCCTGATGGCGGTTCAGGGTGCTGACGGTGGGGATGGCACCGTCATTGCGCTTTTCGGCGGAACGCCGGTGGCGTTGGCCCGTGTCGAGGGGGCGGAGGTCCGTCCGGTGCGCGTACTCAACCTCACGTGATTTAGGAGACCCCGATGTCGATTACGCCCGAGCGCAAGCAAGAGCTGATCAAGGAATTTTCCCGCGGCACCAACGACACCGGTTCGCCCGAGGTCCAGGTGTCGATCCTGACGGAGCGCATCAGCAACCTGACGGATCACCTGAAGGGCCACAAGAAGGACTTCCACTCCCGCCGTGGTCTGCTGGTGATGGTCGGTCAGCGCCGCCGTCTGCTCGACTACCTGAAGAAGAAGGATCAGTCGCGCTACGCCGCTCTGATCGAGCGTCTGGGCCTGCGCCGCTAAGCTGCACCGTCCCGCTGACGGGTTCGGGTTCCCCTGGCCGGCCACCGGCCGGGGGTTTCCCAACCGACGCAGCGGACCCAAGGAAAAGTCTTCGTTCACCTGTACCGTTCCGGAACACCTCATTGGTTATTGGCAATAGAAACTCGATCTTGAGCGTTTCGTGATGGACAGGCCGGCCCGTTTATTCGGGGACCGGCCTTTTTTGCATCCGCGACGCTTCCATCTTGATTGATTCGATCCTGTTGTCGAACACCGTATCTCCAGTTTTCTCGCGGGGTCCTACGACCGATGGCCCCGGCCTTGGGCGGCAATCCGGCCGTTGCAGGGTGTCGGATGGAAGGAAAGAATCCATGTTCACTGTTCATCGCAAGGAAATCGAGTGGGGCGGCCGCAAGCTGGTCCTGGAAACGGGCAAGATCGCCCGTCAGGCCAACGGTGCCGTGCTGGTCACCTATGGTGACACCACCGTCCTGTGCACCGCCGTCGCCGCCAAGGCGCCGAAGCCGGGCGTCGATTTCTTCCCGCTGACCGTCAATTACCAGGAAAAGGCGTTCGCGGCCGGCAAGATCCCCGGCGGCTTCTTCAAGCGCGAAGGCCGTCCGACCGAGAAGGAAACGCTGGTCAGCCGCCTGATCGACCGTCCGATCCGTCCGCTGTTCGCCGATGGCTTCCGCAACGAGACGCAGGTCGTCTGCACCGTGCTGAGCCACGATCTGGAGAACGATCCGGACATCGTGGCGATGGTCGGCGCCTCGGCCGCCCTGACGATCTCCGGCATCCCGTTCCTGGGCCCGATCGGCGCCGCCCGCGTCGGCTACAAGAACGGCCAGTATGTTCTGAACCCGACCATGGACGAGGTCGACGACAGCGACCTGGATCTGGTCGTCGCCGGCACCGTCGAAGGCGTGCTGATGGTCGAATCGGAAGCCAAGGAGCTGACCGAAGAGGTCATGCTGGGCGCCGTCATGTTCGGCCACACCAACTTCCAGCCGGTGATCAACATGATCATCGACCTGGCCGAGGAAGCCGCCAAGGATCCGTGGGACCTGCCGGAGCCGGCCTACGACCGCAAGGCCCTGAAGGCCCGCCTGCGCGAGACCGTCGGCGCCGCCGTCGAGGCCGCCTACACCGAGACGGTCAAGCAGTCGCGCTACGAGAAGGTCGGCGCCGCCAAGGCGAAGGCGCTCGAGACGCTGGCCGAGGAATTCGACGCCCAGTCCATCGGCTTCGAGTTCAAGGAGCTAGAGGCCGACATCCTGCGCGGCGCCGTGCTCAAGACCGGCCGCCGCATCGACGGCCGCGACACCAAGACCGTGCGCCCGATCGTGTCGGAAGTCGGCGTGCTGCCGCGCGCCCACGGCTCGGCCCTGTTCACCCGCGGCGAGACCCAGGCGCTGGTCGTCACCACGCTGGGCACCAGCCAGGACGAGCAGATCATCGACGCGCTCGAGGGCGAATACCGCGAGCACTTCATGCTGCACTACAACTTCCCCCCGTACTCGGTGGGTGAAGCCGGCCGCATGGGCAGCCCGGGCCGCCGCGAGATCGGCCACGGCAAGCTGGCGTGGCGCGCCATCCATCCGCTGCTGCCGAAGAAGGAAGACTTCCCCTACACGCTGCGCGTCGTGTCGGAAGTCACGGAGTCCAACGGCTCCTCGTCGATGGCCACCGTCTGCGGCACCTCGCTGTCGCTGATGGACGCCGGCGCGCCGCTGGCCCGTCCGGTCGCCGGCATCGCCATGGGCCTGATCAAGGAAGACCACGGCTTCGCCGTCCTGTCGGACATCCTGGGTGACGAAGATCATCTGGGCGACATGGACTTCAAGGTCGCCGGGACGGAAGTCGGCGTCACCGCGCTGCAGATGGACATCAAGATCACCTCGATCACCGAGGAGATCATGAAGATCGCGCTGGGCCAGGCCAAGGACGGCCGCCTGCACATCCTGGGCGAGATGTCGAAGGCGCTGACCGGCGCCCGCGAAGGCGTCAACGAGAACGCCCCGCGCATCACCGTGATCAACATCCCGAAGGAGAAGATCCGCGACGTGATCGGCTCCGGCGGCAAGGTGATCCGCGAGATCGTCGAGCAGACCGGCGCCAAGATCGACATCGACGACGACGGCACCGTCAAGGTGTCGGCGGTCGACCAGAAGAAGTCGGACGCCGCCATCGAGTGGATCAAGGGCATCGTCGCCGAGCCGGAGATGAACGTCGTCTACACCGGCAAGGTGGTGAAGGTCGTCGATTTCGGCGCCTTCGTGAACTTCCTGGGCTCGCGCGACGGCCTCGTCCACATCTCCGAGCTGGCGCAGCAGCGCGTCGGCAAGGTGTCGGACGTCGTGTCGCAGGGCGATCAGGTGAAGGTCAAGGTCATCGGCTTCGACGACCGCGGCAAGGTCAAGCTGTCGATGAAGCAGGTCGACCAGGCCACCGGCGAGGACCTGACCAAGAAGGCGGAGTGATCCGTCGATAGGGTTCGGGACCGCCGGGCAACCGCCCGGCGAAGCCTGCCATGAAGAGGGGCGCTTCCCATCGGGGAGCGCCCCTTGTCATTATGGGTGCCCTTCCCTTTTTCGCAGTTCCCCGATGTCCCGCGCCGAACGTCTCCTCGATCTGATGCAGGTTCTGCGGCGGCATCGCCAGCCGGTCAGCGGCAAGTCGCTTGCCGGCGAGCTGGGGGTCAGCCTGCGCACGCTCTATCGCGACATCGCCACGCTCCAGGCGCAGGGCGCGATGATCGAGGGGGAGCCGGGGGTGGGATATCTGCTGCGCGCCGGTTTCCTGCTGCCGCCGCTGATGTTCACCGAGGAGGAGGTCGAGGCGCTGGTGCTGGGCTCGCGCTGGGTGGTGGAGCGCGGCGACAGCCGGCTGGGCGGCGCGGCACGCAACGCGCTCGCCAAGATCGCGGCGGTGCTGCCGCCGGACAGGCGCGAGGGGCTGGACGGCTCGGCCCTGCTGGTCGGGCCGGGCGAACCCATCGCCGGAGGCGATAACAAAGTTTCGGCCGGGGACACCGAGCTGGCGGCGATCCGCGGCGCGATCCGCGGGGAGCGCAAACTGGAAATCGTCTATCGCGACCGCGACGGGTCGGAAAGCCGGCGCACCGTCTGGCCTTTCGCGCTGGGATTCTTCGACCGGGTGCGGGTGATGGTGGCGTGGTGCGAGCTGCGCCAGTCCTTCCGCCATTTCCGCACCGACCGCATCCTGGCGCTGACAGCCAGCGAGACCCGTTATCCCCGCCGCCGGCAGGCGATGCTGAAGGAATGGCGCGCGGCTGAGGGCATCCCGCAAAAGGGATGATCGGGGCTGATGGCATGCTGACGGAAACTGTCAGCATGCCGGCCTAGTCTTGGCTTTGCCGGTGAGGGCCGCCGAACGGATCGCCCCACCCCAACCCTTCAAGACCGGAGCCGACCATGACCGCCAGCCAGACCGCTGCCGCCGCCCTCGCCCTCGATTTCGTCCTGCTCTACGTCGACAGCCCGGCCGCCAGCGCCGCCTTCTATGCCGACCTGCTGGGCCGCGAGCCGGTGGAAGCCTCCCCCACCTTCGCACTGTTCAAGGCGGGCAACGGGCTGATGCTGGGCCTGTGGTCGCGCCACACGGTCGAGCCGGCGGCGACCGCGCCCGGCGGCGGCGAGATCGCCTTCACCGTCGCCGACGAGGTGGCGGTGCGCGACCTGCACGCCGACTGGAGCGGCCGCGGCCTGACCATCCTGCAACCGCCGACCGCGATGGATTTCGGTCATACCTTCGTTGCACGGGACCCGGACGGCCATCGCCTGCGCGTGTTCGCACCCAGCCAGAAAGACGCCCAGGCGGAACAGGTGCGGTCTTGAGCGGCGGCGGCACAGACACCGGAGCCCCGTTCGCAGCCTGGATCGCGGTCGCCAGCGCCGAGCATGTCCGGCGCGGACGGGCCGGCGGCTTCATGCAGGTCTGTCACGGCAAGGCCGCCCCGCTGCGGCGGATGCGGGCGGGAGACCGGGTCGTCTACTATTCACCGACCGACAGGTTCAGGGCGGCGGACGGGCTGAAATCCTTCACCGCCATCGGCACCGTCCTGCCGGGCGAGCCCTACCGGTTCGACATGGGCGGCGGATTCATTCCGTTCCGCCGCGACGTGTCGTGGTGGCCGGCGGAGGAAACACCGATCCGGCCGCTGCTGGACCGGCTGGAGCTGACCGCCGGGGTGCGGAACTGGGGCTATCCCTTCCGCTTCGGCCTGCTGCCGGTCAGCCTGCGCGACTTCAACCTGATCGCGGAGGAGATGCGGGCGGTCCAGAACGCGATGGCGGCCTGATCGGGAAAAAATCACCGGCGCGCGGGGGATGAAAAGCCCCGCCTCCGGCGTCCCATACGAGAAAAGCAGGTGCCGCCGGAAGTCCGGGGCGCCTCATACCTTGGTGTCAGAGTACGAACGAATGGCAAGGTCGCCTGACCGAGATCAAGGCGAAACCCCTCGCAGTCCGCCATACATGCGCTTATATCGTCCGCAAGCCTGACCAAGGTCATCCGTACCGGGGCCATCGTTCCATGCATCGCTTCGCCAACCCCGCCCGCTTCCTGCGCCTGTCGGCCCTGCTGCTGCCCTGGTGCGCCGGGGCGACCGTGATCCTGACGATCCTCGGCCTGTGGTTCAGCCTGTTCGGCTCGCCGCCCGACTATCAGCAGGGCGAGACGGTGCGGATCATGTACATCCATGTCCCCGCCGCCTGGATGAGCCTGTTCGTCTACACCAACATGGCCATCGCCGCGGCCTGCGGGCTGGTGTGGAAGCATCCGCTGGCCGACCTGTTCGCCAAGGCCGCCGCCCCCATCGGCGCCGGCTTCACCTTCGTCTGCCTGGTGACCGGGTCGCTGTGGGGCGCCCCGATGTGGGGAACCTGGTGGGTGTGGGACGCGCGGCTGACCAGCGTGCTGATCCTGTTCTTCCTCTATCTCGGCTACATGGCCCTGGTGAACGCCTTCGACGATCCGCAGCGCGGCATGAAGGCGGGCAATGTCCTGCTGCTGGTCGGCATCGTCAATGTGCCGATCATCAAGTTCTCGGTCGACTGGTGGAACACGCTGCACCAGCCGGCCAGCGTCGTGCGCATGGGCGGCCCCAGCATCGACCCCAGCATGCTGACGCCGCTGCTGGTGATGGCCGGCGCCTTCACCGCCTATTTCCTGTCGGTCGTCCTGCTGCGCGTGCGCACCGAGATCGCCCAGCGCAAGATCCAGACGCTGCGGCTGGCGGTTGCCGGTGGAGTTGCCGGCGAGGGCGGCGTGACGGACGGGATGCGGGGGTAAGGACGATGACCGAATTTCTCCATATGGGCGGGTATGCCGCCTATGTCTGGCCGGCCTACGGCATCGCCACCCTCGTGCTGCTGGGGCTGCTGGCCGCCACCTGGAAGGGGCTGCGCAACGCAGAAGCGACGCTGAAGGCGCTGGAAAGCGCCCGGCCCGCCCGCCGCCGCACCCGCAACAGCGGCCGGAAAGCGGCCGAACAGACCGCTGGAACGCCGGCGGAAGCGAGCGAAGGATGACCCGCAAGAAACGCCGTCTCTACATGCTGGGCCTCGCCCTTCTCGGGCTGGGGTCGGCGACCGCCCTGGCGCTGACCGCCTTCCAGGACAACATCGTCTTCTTCTACAGCCCGAGCCAGCTGCAGACGCAGCAGGTCGGCGACCGCAATTTCCGCCTGGGCGGGCTGGTCGAGGAAGGCAGCGTCCAGAAGCAGCCGGACGGCGTCACCACCGCCTTCCGCGTCACCGACACCGCCCACACGGTGGACGTCCGCTACCGCGGCCAGCTGCCCGACCTCTTCCGCGAGGGCCAGGGCGTGGTGGCGGAGGGCCGAATGACCGGCGGCGTCTTCGTCGCGCGCGAGGTTCTGGCCAAGCATGACGAGAACTACATGCCGCCCGAGGTGTCGGAAGCCTTGAAGCAGGCCGGCGTCTACAAGAACCCGGCGGAGTCCGCGACGAAGACCGCGAAGAAGGAGTAGCGGGACCGTGATCCCCGAACTCGGCCATTACGCGCTGGTGCTGGCGCTGTTCGTGGCGCTGGTGCAGTCGGTGCCGCCGCTGGTCGGCGCCGCCACCCGCAACGGCGCCTGGATGAACGTCGCGGTGCCGGCGGCCATCGCCCAGATGCTGCTGGTGCTGCTGTCCTACGCGGCGCTGACCTGGGCGCATGTGGTGTCCGATTTCAGCGTGCTGAACGTGGTGCAGAACAGCCACTCGGCCAAGCCGATGCTCTACAAGGTGTCGGGCGTCTGGGGCAACCATGAGGGCTCCATGATGCTGTGGATCGTCATGCTGACGATCTTCGGCGCCGCCGTGGCCGTGTTCGGGCGCAACCTGCCGCCGACGCTGAAGGCCCGCGTGCTGGCGGTCCAGGGACTGATCGGGGTCGGCTTCCTGCTGTTCATCCTGATCACGTCGAACCCCTTCATCCGCGTGATCCCGGCGCCCATCGACGGCAACGACCTGAACCCGCTGCTGCAGGACCCCGGCCTCGCCTTCCACCCGCCCTTCCTCTATGCGGGATATGTCGGCTTCTCGATGGCCTTCTCCTTCGCCGTCGCAGCCCTCATCGAGGGGCGGGTCGATCCCGCCTGGGCGCGCTGGGTGCGGCCCTGGACGCTGGCGGCCTGGTCGACCCTGACCATGGGCATCGCCATGGGCTCCTGGTGGGCCTATTACGAGCTGGGCTGGGGCGGCTGGTGGTACTGGGACCCGGTGGAGAACGCCTCCTTCATGCCGTGGCTGGCCGGCACGGCGCTGCTGCATTCGGCAATCGTGGTGGAGAAGCGCGACGCGCTGAAGAGCTGGACCATCCTGCTGGCCATCGTCACCTTCTCGCTGTCGCTGATGGGCACCTTCCTGGTGCGCTCCGGCATCCTGACCTCGGTCCATGCCTTCGCCGTCGATCCCAAGCGCGGCATCTTCATCCTGGTGCTGCTGGCGATCGCCACCGGCGGCTCGCTCCTGCTCTACAGCCTGCGGGCGCCGACGCTGAAGGCGGGCGGGCTGTTCGCGCCGATCAGCCGCGAAGGGGCGCTGGTGCTGAACAACCTGCTGCTGTCCACCGCGACGGCGACGGTGTTCATCGGCACGCTCTATCCGCTGTTCCTCGACATCCTGAAACTGGGCAAGGTGTCGGTCGGCGCCCCCTTCTTCAACGCCACCTTCGTGCCGGTCGCCATCCCGATGGTGGTCGCCATGGTCGTCGGCCCCTATCTGTCCTGGAAGCGGGCGGACCTGGGGGCAGCGCTGACCCGGCTGTGGGTGGCCGGCGTCGCCGTGGTGGCCGCCGTCGCCGTCACCGCCTATGTCAAGGCGGGCAGCGGTCCGCTGCTGGCGCTGGTCGGTATCGGCCTCGCCGCCTGGGCCTTCGTCGGCTCGCTGGTGGAGTTCGCCGACCGCATCGCCCTGTTCCGCACCTCGTTCAGGAACAGCTGGAACCGCGCCGTGCATCTGCCGCGCAGCGCCTGGGGCATGACCATCGCCCATGCCTGCGTCGGCCTGTCGATCCTCGGCATGACCGGCACCTCGGCGTGGCAGACGGAATCGATCACGGCGATGAAGCCGGGCGACCGGGCCAGCGTCGCCGGCTACGAGTTCCGGTTCGACAGCGTCGGGCTGGTCGACGGCCCGAACTTCAAGGCCGAGCGCGGCGTCTTCACCGTCACCAAGGACGGCCAGCGCATCGCCACGCTGGAGCCGGAGCGCCGCAGCTACACCACCACCCGCATGACCACCACGGAATCGGCCATCCACACCACGGTCTTCTCCGACCTGTATGTGGCGCTGGGCGATCCGACGCAGAACGGCACCGCCTGGATCGTCCGCATCTACCACCACCCGCTGGTGCCGTGGATCTGGATCGGCGGCGTCGGAATGATGCTGGGCGGGCTGGTGAGCCTGACCGACCGCCGCTTCCGCATCGGCGCGCCGGAACGCCGCCGTGCCGCCGGCAAGACCGATGGTAAATCGGCTCCGCTGCCGGCCGAATGAGGACCAAGACACGATGCGCCGCCTTCTGTACCTGCTGCCCTTCCTGCTGTTCATCGGGGTGGGCATCGCCTTCTACCTGGGGTTCGAGCGCGACCCGCGCGACATCCCGTCGGCCCTGATCGACAAGCCGGCCCCGACCTTCGACCTGCCCGCCATTCCGGGCCAGATGGTGCAGGGCCAGCCGGCGACCAGCGGCCTGTCCTCGGCAAAGCTGGCCGGCGACGTGACGCTGGTGAACGTCTTCGCCTCCTGGTGCATCCCCTGCAAGGCGGAGCATCCCGTCATCACCCGCCTGTCGCGCGAGCAGGGGGTGACGGTCTACGGCATCAACTACAAGGACAAGCCGGAGGACGCGCTGACCTGGCTGTCGCGCAACGGCAACCCCTATGCCGCCATCGGCGCCGACCAGGACGGCCGGGTGTCGATCGACTGGGGCGTCTATGGCGTGCCGGAGAGCTACCTGATCGACCGCAAGGGCCGCATCCGCTTCAAGCATGTCGGCCCGCTGACCCCGCAGGTGGTGGAGGAGCAGATCCTCCCCATGGTCAAGCATCTGAGGCAGGGCTGATGACGCGCCTCCTCCTCGCCGCCCTGCTGGCGCTGTCCGCGCTCTCCTCCCCCGCCCTGGCCGTCCAGCCGGACGAGGTGCTGCCGGATCCGGCGCTGGAGACCCGTGCGCGCACCATCAGCCAGGAGCTGCGCTGCCTCGTCTGCCAGAACCAGTCCATCGACGACAGCAACGCGCCGCTGGCCCGCGACCTGCGCCTCCTGGTGCGCGACCGGCTGAAGGCCGGCGACAGCGACGACAAGGTGATGGAGTACGTCACCGACCGCTACGGCGACTATGTGCTGCTGCGGCCGCCCTTCAAGGCGACGACGCTGGTGCTGTGGATCGGTCCCTTCGCCGTGCTGCTGCTTGGGGCGGCCGGCACCTTCCTGTTCCTGCGCGGGCGGCGCGGCGTTGCCGCCGGTGCCGACACCGCGCCCCTGAGCGCGGATGAGCGGCGGCGGCTGGATGCCCTGCTGCGGAAAGACGACTGATGCTGTTCTGGATTTTCGCCGCCGTCCTGACCGCGGCCGTGCTGCTGCTGCTGGTGCCGCCGCTGCTGCGCACGGCCGGATCCGGCCCCGACAGGGAGGAGTTCGACCGCGAGGTCTATCGCGACCAGCTGGACGAGCTGGAGCGCGACCGTTCGCGCGGCCTGATCAACGACGCCCAGGCCGAGGCGGCCAAAGCGGAGATCGCCCGGCGCATGCTGGCGACCGCCGAGAAGACCGCAGCGGCCGGCGGCAGCGCAGTCTCCCCGCGCAGCGCCCGCCTTCTGGCCGTGCTGCTGGCGCTGGTGCTGCCGGTCGGCGCGCTCGCCGTCTATGGCACGGTCGGCCGCCCGGATCTGCCGGCCCAGCCGCTGGCCTCGCGCAACATCGAGCAGGAGCGCGGCGGCCCGCCGAAGAGCGTGCTGGCGGCGATGGACAAGCTGAAGGCCCAGCTGGCCGAGAACCCCAGCGACATCCAGGGCTGGCTGATCCTGGGCCAGGCCTATGCCAAGATGGGCCGCAACGGCGATGCCGCCGACGCGCTGCGCCATGCCGTCGCCCTGAACAAGGACGATGTCGAGGTGCAGGGGCTGTTCGCCGAAACGCTGGTGTCCGCCAACGACGGCATGGTGCCGGAGGAGGCGGTGGCCGCCTTCGACGCCGTGCTGGCGAAGGAACCGAAGGATCCGCGCGCCCGCTTCTTCGCCGCCCTTGCCCGCTTCCAGGCCGGCGACCAGCAGGGGGCGCTGGACCGCTGGAGCGCGCTGATGGCGGAGTCCCCCGCCGATGCGCCGTGGGTGCCGGTGGTGCGCGACCAGATCCGCGAGGCCGCGGTGGCGCTGAAACTCGACCCCGCCAAGGTCACGCCGCAGCCGCTACCCCCGGAAGGGAAGGAGCAGGCGGCGCAGGGTCAGCAGGGCGGCCAGCAGGCGGCGCCGAATGCGCAGGCCGGCGCCCAGGGCAATGCCCAAGGAAATGCGGCGGGCCAGGACGAGATGATCCGCGGCATGGTCGCCAACCTCGCCGCCCGGCTGGACGCCGACCCAACGGACATCGACGGCTGGCTGAAGCTCGCCCGCTCCTACGGCGTGCTGGGCGACACGGCCAAGGCAATGGAGGCCGCCCGCAAGGCGCGCGAGCGGGCGCCGGACCGCGCCGACGTGCAGGTCGCCTACGCCAACGCCGTGCTGCAGAGCCAGCCGCGCAACGAGACGCCGAAGCCGCTGCCAGAGGAAGCCACGTCCGCCCTGCGTCTGGCGCTGAAGGCGGAGCCGGACAACAAGGATGCGCTGTGGCTGCTCGGCCTCGACGCCATGATGTCGGGCCGCAAGGACGAGGCCGCCGCCCATTGGGGTAAGCTGATCGCCCAGTTCAAGCCGAGCGATCCGGAATACACTCTGTTGAAAGGACGTTTGGACGCGTTGAAGGCGGGCGGCTGACCCGCCGCATCCAACGGTCAGGACCAGAAAGCGGCAAGGAGAGGCTTGGTTGCCCCACAAGATCGACAGAGACACGCGCCTGTGCATTTCGCTTTCGGGCCGCCCGAGCAACATCGGCACGCGCTTCCACAATCACCTTTATGAAGCCCTCTCGCTGAATTACGTCTACAAGGCGTTCACCACGACGGATCTGCCGGGGGCCATCACCGGCATCCGGGCGCTGAACATCCGCGGCTGCGGCGTGTCGATGCCCTTCAAAGAAGCCTGCATCCCCTTCCTCGACGAGCTGGACCCGTCGGCCGCAGGCTTGCAGTCGGTCAACACCATCGTCAACGACACCACCGAGGACGGCGGCAGCCGGCTGCGCGGCTACAACACCGACTATCTCGCGGTGCGCACGCTGCTGGACCGCCACGGCGTTTCGCCCGGCCTGCCCTTCGCACTGCGCGGCAGCGGCGGCATGGCCCGCGCGGTGCTGTGCGCGCTGCGCGATTCCGGCTTCACCAACGGCACGCTGATCGCCCGCAACGAGACGACCGGCCGCCGGCTGGCCTACGAGTACAGCCTGCCCTGGCAGCCGGACACCGCCGGCATCGCCGAGGGCTCGCTGCTGGTCAACGTGACGCCGCTCGGCATGGCCGGAGCGCCGGAGGCCGACGCCCTCGCCTTCGAACCGGCACTGATCGAAGCGGCGGCACAGGTGTTCGACGTCGTCGCCATGCCGGCCGAAACGCCGCTGATCCGCGCCGCGCGGGACGCCGGCAGGCCGGTGATCACCGGCGCCGAGGTGATAGCCCTGCAGGCGCTCGAACAGTTCGTGCTCTACACCGGCGTCCGTCCGAGCGACGAACAGGTCGCGGCGGCTGCCGCCTGGTCGCAGGCATGATCAGGGCCTGATTTCCCAGGCACCCTTTTCGCTCGCGCCCTTTTTCTTTGCAGCGCGGCAACACACATTGACAGGGGCGGGCCGACGGGCTTTATCCGTCGGCACCGCCCTTTTCCTTGCCGCAGAAGGTTCCGCGCCGATGACCCGCAGACGACTGCCCACGCCCGACGAGCGGCGCCTGTGGCGGATCGCCATGCGCGACGCCGAACCGATGCCCGGCCGCGCAGTCGAGGCCGAGCCGGAACCGCTGGCGACCATGGCCGAACTGGGGGCCGAACTGGTCGAGGAGCCGGTGGCGACCAGCCTCGCCCCGCCGCCGACCGCCAAGCAATTCCCCGCCCCGGCCCGGCCGTCGCGCGCGGCCCATACGCCGCTGACGCCCGGTTCGACCGCCAACATCGACCGCCGCACCGGCGACCGCTTCCGCCGCGGCGAGCTGGAGATCGACGGCCGCATCGACCTGCACGGCATGACCCAGGCGCAGGCGCACCACGCGCTCGCCGGCTTCGTCCACCGCGCCTGGAACGAGGGGCGGCGCTGCGTGCTGGTCATCACCGGCAAGGGCAGTTTCGGCAGCCTGGGCGTGCTGCGCCAGGCAACCCCCCGCTGGCTGGCCGATCCGGCCCTGCGCCCGATGGTGCTGGCGATCCAGCCGGCCCAGCCCAAGCATGGCGGCGACGGCGCGCTGTATGTCTTGATCAAACGGCGGCGCGACCGTAAGGACTGAGTTCCAGACAGTCAGGGACTGAAATCAGGGACTCCACATGACCCCGTTCGGCGAACGGGTCCGGTCGCTGCGCGACGCCAGGGGCGTGACGCTGAAGCAGATGGCGACCGACCTGTCCATCTCGTCCGCCTATCTGTCGGCGCTGGAGCATGGCAAGCGCGGCCAGCCCTCCCCCCAGCTGGTCCGGCAGATCTGCGCCTATTTTGGCATCATCTGGGACGAGGCGGAGGAGCTGGAACGGCTGGCGGATCTGTCCCATCCCCGCGTGACGGTGGACACCGCCGGACTGAGCGCGCGGGCGACGGAACTCGCCAACCTTCTGTCGGAACGGATCGGCGATCTGGACGAGGACGGGATCGCGGCGATCCTGGCGATCCTCGACGCCGTGCCGCCGAAGAAGGGGACACGGCGCCGGGTGGGAATGCGGCGGCGGTAGATACTACCGCTGACGGTCGTTTTTTTGCCCTCAATCGGCGGGCGAGGCCATCCGGCTGCTTGCCTTCGCAGGCATGGGCCTGCGGGGCCGCAGTCGCGGCCCTTACCGTCGAGCGTAAGTCCTGACTTACGCTCGACGGTATCAGGCCTTGCCGATCATCCGCCCGAGGTCGCGGCCGGCGAACAGGTGGATGTGCAGGTGGGGCACTTCCTGGTGTGCGGCCTCGCCGCAGTTGGACAGGATGCGGTAGCCGGGGCCGTCGGCGCCGACCATGCGGGCGACCTCGCCCACCGCGCGGAACAGGCCGGCGATCTCCGCCTCCGACGCCCTGGCCGTGAAGTCGTCCATGTCGATATAGGCGCCCTTCGGGATCACCAGCACATGGGTCGGGGTCTGCGGCTCGATGTCGTGGAAGGCCAGCGCGTGTTCGGTCTCGTGCACCGTTTTGCACGGGATTTCGCCACGCAGGATGCGGGCGAACACGTTATTGGCGTCATAGCTCTTGGCCATCGCATGCGTCCTCTTGCTGGGGAGTGCCGGTCAGACCCTGGTCAGGTCTTGCGGGACTTCTTCTCGTCGATGCCGCTGGTGCCCTCGCGCTGGGCGAGCTTGCTCCAGACCTCCGCCGGATCCAGCCCGGTGTCGGCCCACAGCACCAGCAGGTGATAGAGCAGGTCGGCGGATTCCGCGGCCAGCGCCGCCTTGTCGCCGCGCACGGCCTCCAGGATCGCCTCCACCGCCTCCTCGCCCACCTTCTGGGCGATCTTGGCGGTGCCGCGGCTGTAGAGCTTGGCGGTGTAGGAGCTTTCCGGATCCGCGCCCTTGCGGGCCTGCACGGTGACGAACAGGCGGTCGAGCACCTCGGCGGACGGAGCGGCGGACGCGGTGGCCGACGGCAGGGCCTTCTCGGCAGCCTTCTCGGCGGCTTTTTCCGCAGCCTTCTTGTCACCCATTCGTCGTCTCCAGCGCCTTGGCCGGGCGCACCGGGATGCCGGCGGTGGCGAGCGCCGCCTTGGCCTGACCGATTGTGTAGGTGCCGAAATGGAAGATCGAGGCGGCGAGCACCGCGGTGGCGTGCCCCTCGCGGATGCCCTCCACCAGATGGTCGAGCGTGCCGACGCCGCCCGACGCGATCACCGGGACGCGGATCGAGTCCGCCACCGTGCGCGTCAGTTCCAGGTCGAAGCCGCTCTTGGTGCCGTCGCGGTCCATCGAGGTCAGCAGGATTTCGCCGGCTCCCAGCGATTCCATCCGCTTGGCCCATTCCACCGCGTCGATGCCGGTGGCGTTCCGGCCGCCATGGGTGAAGACCTCCCATCTGCCGGGAGCCACCTTCTTGGCGTCGATGGCGACGACGATGCACTGGGCGCCGAACTTCTCGGCCCCCTCGCGCACGAACTCCGGACGGTGGATCGCCGCGGTGTTGATCGACACCTTGTCGGCGCCGGCCAGCAGCAGCTTGCGGATGTCGTCCACCGTGCGCACGCCGCCGCCGACCGTCAGCGGCATGAAGACCTGCTCCGCCGTCCGCCGCACCACGTCGAAGATGGTGTCGCGGTTCTCGTGGCTGGCGGTGATGTCGAGGAAGGTCAGCTCGTCGGCCCCCTCGCGGTCATAGACGCGGGCCTGTTCCACCGGATCGCCGGCATCGACCAGATCGACGAAATTGACCCCCTTCACCACCCGGCCGTCCTTGACGTCCAGGCAGGGGATGACACGCATCTTCAGCATCAGTCGGCGTCCTCGACGGCGGGGGCGGACAGCAGGGCGAGCGCTTCCCTAGGATCGATCCGGCCATCGTACAGCGCCCGGCCGCAGATCACGCCCTCGATCCCGGTGTCCTCCTCGACCTTCAGCGCCTTCAAATCCTCGATGGACGAGACGCCGCCGGACGCAATGACCGGGGTGGTGAGGTGGAAGGCGAGGTCGGAGGTGGATTCGACGTTGACGCCGCCCATGGCGCCGTCGCGGTTGATGTCGGTGTAGATGATGGCGGCGACGCCGCAATCCTCGAACTTCAGCGCCAGATCCAGCGCCTTGATGTCGGAGGTCTCGGCCCAGCCGGCCACGGCGACATAGCCTTCGCGCGCGTCGATGCCGACGGCGATCTTGCCCGGGAACTCGCGGCAGGCCGCCTTCACCAGTTCGGGATCGCGCAGCGCCACCGTGCCCAGGATGACGCGGCTGATGCCCTTCTCCAGCCACATGCCGATGGTGCCGAGGTCGCGGATGCCGCCGCCGAGCTGCACCGGGATGGTGACCGACTTCAGGATGCTCTCGACCGCCGCACCGTTCACCGGCTTGCCTTCGAAGGCACCGTTGAGGTCGACCAGATGCAGCCATTCGAAGCCCTGGCTCTGGAACAGGCGGGCCTGTTCGCCGGGATCGGTGTTGAAGACCGTGGCCTGGCTCATCTCGCCGCGCAGCAGGCGGACGCAGGCACCGTCCTTGAGGTCGATGGCGGGATAGATGATCATCGCGGGCGTCTTCCTATGGCGTGGCTGGCAGTTGTCGGGCAGGCGGTGTCGGGCGGGCGGTCATTGGGCCGGCGGCTGTGGCGCAGGCTCGAGATCCTTGCAGTAGTAATGTCCGGCGAGCGGCTTTCCCTGCACCAGCGCATAGAAGGGATGGGTGCCCCAGCGCTTGAAGCCGAGCGATTCATAGAGCGCGATGGCCGCATCCTGGGTCGAGCGGACGTCGAGGTTCAGCACCTTGAAGCCGACGGCGCGCGCCTCCTCCAGCACCGCCATGGTCAGGCGGCGTGCAAGGCCGTGGCCGCGCGCCCAGGGGGCGACGAAGCTGGTGGTCAGCTGGGCGGCGTGGGCCTGTGCCTCGTTGTTGCGCGGCGGCTTGACCAGCTGGGCGGATCCGGCCACCACCCCGTCCAGGCGGGCGACGAACATCACCCGTTCCGGCACCACCAGAACGCCCTTCCAATAGCGTTCCATCACGTCGCGCGGCGGCGGTTCGACCCAGCCGAAACCGCCGCCGGCGCGGATGGCGTCGTCGGCGGCGTCGCACAGGTCGTGCAGGTCGGCGGTCTTCAGCGCATCGACCTTGTCGATGGCGATCTCGGCCATCTCGTCAGACCTTCCAGCGCAGGAAATTGGCGATCAGCGCCAGGCCGGTCGCCTGGCTCTTCTCGGGATGGAACTGGGTGCCGACCAGATTGTCGCGCCCGACCACCGCGGCGAAGGGCCCGCCATAGTCCGCCGACGCGACCAGCGTGTCGGGATCGGACAGCCTGAACTGGTAGGAATGGACGAAATAGGCGTGGCTGCCTTCCGGCAGGCCGGCCAGCACCGGGTGCGGGTGGCGGATGTTCAGCTCGTTCCAGCCCATGTGCGGGATCTTCAGGGCCGGATCGGACGGCTCCAGCTTCGCCACCTCGCCCCGGATCCAGCCCAGCCCCTCGGTCACGCCATATTCGCGGCCGCGCTCCGCCATCAGCTGCATGCCGACGCAGATGCCGAGGAAGGGCCGGCCGCGCCGGTGCACCACCTCCTCCAGCGATTCCAGCATGCCGGGGACCTCCGACAGGCCGCGCTTGCAGTCGGCGAAGGCGCCGACGCCGGGCAGCACCACGCGGTCGGCCCGGCGGACGGCATCGGCGTCGGAGGTGACGAGGACGGTGTAGGACGCATCGGCTTCGCCGGCCGCGCGCTCGATCGCCTTGGCGGCGGAGCGCAGGTTGCCGGAGCCGTAATCGATCAGCGCGACCGTTTCCATGAACGTGACAAACCTTCCGATAGGACGGCGGAGGGGGATGGCTGGACCGCGGTCCCCGCCGTCAGAGCGATCCGCCGAGCGTGCCCTTGGTCGAGGGCACCGCATCGCGCTTGCGCGGGTCGATCTCCACCCCGGCGCGCAGCGCGCGGGCAAGCGCCTTGTAGCAGCTTTCCACGATGTGGTGGTTGTTCTCGCCATACAGGTTCTCGACGTGCAGCGTCACGCCGGCGGCCATGGCGAAGGCCTGGAACCACTCGCGGAACAGCTCGGTGTCGAAATCGCCGATCTTGTCGCGGGTGAAGTTCACCTTCCAGATCAGGTAGGGCCGGTTGGAGAAGTCCAGCGCCACCCGCGTCAGCGTCTCGTCCATCGGGACATAGGAATGGCCGTAGCGCTGGATGCCCTTGCGGTCGCCCAGCGCCTTCGCCACCGCCATGCCGATGGCGATGCCGGTGTCCTCGGTGGTGTGGTGGTAGTCGATGTGCAGGTCGCCGTCGGCCAGGACCGTCAGGTCCATCAGGCTGTGGCGCGACAGCTGTTCCAGCATATGGTCGAGGAAGCCGACCCCCGTCTTGACGTCGTAGACGCCGGTGCCGTCAAGGTTCAGCGCGACCCGGATCCGGGTCTCCGTGGTGTTCCGCTCGATCGAGGCGCGGCGGCCGCCATTGATGGGGGTCTGGTCCATGGCGGTTTTGTAGCAGGAAGCATCCCCCCGCGCCAGCATCCGGCACGATTGATGCGCGGCCTGTCCATTCCGACGATTGTCCTACGAACGTGTGCAGGGTAGATTTATTTACACTTCCTGCGTGCATATCCGCTTATGACCGACCATCCGCGCCTTTTCGCCGCAGTCCTGATGCTCCTCGGCCTGCTTCCGGCCGGTTGCGGCAGCATGTCCGCGCCGCCGCCGGTCACCCGGACGGCACCGCCGGTGGCCGCCGGGACCACGGCGCCCTTCCGCTTCGGCGAGCTGACCATCGGGTCGATGCGGCGCGGGATGCAGATCGGCCGCTATGTCTGGGGCATCGACTGCGCCCCGCCCTATGACGACGTCTATTGGACGAGCGGCGTCAACATGCGGCGCGGCTCCACCTTCGACGAGCGCTTCGCCGAGGCGATGACCGCCGCCGGCTTCGACGTGGTCGGCCGGCCCGGCGGTCCCGACAACCCCGACGGCAACCGCAGCCGCGCCCGCTTCACCGTACAGGGCGACCTGCGCGACGTGCAGCTGGAGCTGTGCCACCGCACCAACTGGCTGACCGGCAGCAGCAAGGGCAGTTCCGGCACCGGCAGCGTCAAGGTGGAATGGACGGTCTACGACGCGCGTGGCGGCGGGCTGGCGTACCGTGTGGTCACCGCCGGCGCCATCGCGCAGGAGAGCGGCGTGCCGCAGGGCGATACCCTGCTGGTCGAGGAGGCCTTCGCCGCCGCGGTCGAGGCGCTCGCCGCCGACAGCGGTTTCCGCGCCCTGCTGTCGGGCGGCGCCCTGCCCGCCCAGTCTCAGTCCCAGCCTGCGTCAGCGGCTCCGCCCGCATTGTTTCCCGTGGCGGCGCCGGCCGGATCCGGCCCCACGCCGCTGACGCCGGACGCCGCATCCCCTGCCCTGGCCGCGGAGTCAGCGGCATATCGTCCGGGCCGTCTGCTGTTGCGGACCGGGGCCGGATCAGGCCGGCCGGCGGCGGCGAGAGCGCCGGTCGGTGGGTCGCACGGGCTGGTGATCGGCGAGACCGATGCGGCCGGCGAGGTCCAGTCGGTGCTGCTGGCTCCGCTGCCCGGATCCGACCCAACCGTCACCGTCCGGCCCGCCCGCGGGGTGGAGCTGACCGGTTGGGTGGTCGGGCGCGATCCGGCCAGCGGCTTCGCCCTTGTGCGGGTGCCGGCCCGGCTGCCCGCCCTGCCCGTACGCACCGCGGCCCTGCGCGTCAGCGAGCCGGTGCGGGCGATCCCTGGCGGACGGGGACGGGAGGTCGCCGGCATCGTTGGCGGGCTGCCGGCCGACGATGGGTCCGGTGCCTCCATGATCCAGGCGGATCTGGGCCCGGCTGCCCTGCTCGCGACGGTAACAGAAGCGGGCGATCCGCTGCTGGACGGCAACGGCGCGCTGGTCGGCGTCGCGCCCTCCGCCGGCCGTTCCGTTGCCACCCCGGCCGGTCTGGTGGAGTTCCTGGCGCTCGCCCCGCTGCTCGACCGGCTGGGGGCGGATCCGGCCGGCTCCCTGCCGTCCGCCGCTCCGCCCAAACCCGGCAAAACGCGTCGGAACGCCGCGGCCGAGTCCCTGTGGGATGAGGACGAGCCAAAGGCCGACATGCTTGACGGGGACAGCGCCCCTCCCACATAGACCGGATGCCCTGCCGCCACGACTTTCAAGGTCCATGCGCCTGCGACGGCACCCCGGATCCGGGGCGGCGGGAGCGTTTCCCATTCTCCAGCGTGGTTCCCGCATGACCTATCCAGCGTCCAATCCTCACGATCCCATCCAGTGGCACGGCACGACCATCCTGTCGGTGCGCAAGAACGGTCAGGTGGTGATCGCCGGCGACGGGCAGGTCTCGGTCGGCCCGACGGTGATGAAGGCCAATGCGCGCAAGGTCCGCTGGCTGGCCGGCGGCACGGTGATGGCGGGCTTCGCCGGCGCCACCGCCGACGCGATGACCCTGTTCGAACGGCTGGAAGGCAAGCTGGAGCAGTATCCCGGCCAGCTGACCCGCGCCTGCGTCGAGATGGCCAAGGACTGGCGCACCGACCGTTATCTGCGCCGACTGGAGGCGATGATGGCGGTGGCCGACAAGAGCGTCAGCCTCGTGCTGACCGGCAACGGCGACGTGCTGGAGCCGGAGGACGGATTGATCGGCATCGGCTCCGGCGGTTCCTATGCCCTGTCGGCGGCGCGCGCGCTGGTCGACATCGACGGGATGGATGCGGAGGCCGTGGCGCGCAAGGCGATGAAGATCGCCGCCGGCATCTGCGTCTACACCAACGAAAACGTCACCCTGGAAAAGCTGTGAGCGCCATGAGCCAGACCGCATCCGTCTCCGCCGACACCGCCGCCTTCAGCCCGCGCGAGATCGTCTCCGAACTCGACCGCTACATCGTCGGCCAGAACGAGGCCAAGCGCGCGGTCGCCATCGCGCTGCGCAACCGCTGGCGCCGGCAGCAGCTGCCCGAGGGGCTGCGGGAAGAGGTGCTGCCGAAGAACATCCTGATGATCGGCCCGACCGGCGTCGGCAAGACCGAGATCGCGCGGCGCCTCGCCCGGCTGGCCCAGGCCCCCTTCCTGAAGGTCGAGGCGACCAAGTTCACCGAGGTCGGCTATGTCGGCCGCGATGTCGAGCAGATCGTCCGCGATCTGGTCGAGGCCGCCATCGGCCTGACCCGCGAGCGGCTGCGCAAGGAGGTCGCCGCCAAGGCCGAACTGCGGGCGGAGGAGCGGGTGCTCGACACGCTGTGCGGCGACAACGCCAGTGCCGAGACGCGCGCCAAGTTCCGCAAGATGCTGCGCGAGGGCACGCTGAACGACAAGGAGATCGAAATCCAGGTCGCCGACACCGCCGCGCCGGCCGGCATGCCGACCTTCGACATCCCCGGCATGCCGGGCTCCCAGATGGGCATGCTGAACCTGAACGACATGTTCGGCAAGATGATGGGCGGCCGCACCAAGACCCGCCGCATGACGGTGGCCGAGAGCCACACCGTGCTGATGGCCGAGGAGTCGGACAAGCTGCTGGACCAGGAAAAGGTGGTGGCCGAGGCGATCCGCGCGGTCGAGCAGAACGGCATTGTCTTCCTCGACGAGATCGACAAGATCTCCGCCCGCTCCGACGCCCGCGGCGCCGACGTCAGCCGCGAAGGCGTGCAGCGCGACCTGCTGCCGCTGATCGAGGGCACCACGGTGTCGACCAAGCACGGGCCGGTGAAGACCGACCATGTCCTGTTCATCGCATCGGGCGCCTTCCATGTCGCCAAGCCGTCGGACCTGCTGCCGGAGCTGCAGGGCCGCCTGCCGATCCGCGTCGAGCTGAAGGCGCTGAGCCAGGACGACTTCAAGCGCATCCTGACCGAGCCGGAAGCCAGCCTGATCCGCCAGTACAAGGCGCTGATGAAGACGGAGGAGGTCGATCTGGTCTTCACCGACGACAGCATCGACGAGCTGGCCCGGCTGGCGGCGGAGATCAACGGCTCGGTCGAGAACATCGGCGCGCGCCGCCTGCACACGGTGCTGGAACGGCTGCTGGAGGAGATCAGCTTCGCCGCCAGCGACCGGGCCGGCGAGACGGTCACCATCGACGCCGCCCTGGTGCGCGAGCGGGTCGGCGGGCTGGCGAAGAACGCGGACCTGTCGAAGTTCATCCTGTAAAAGCGCGAGGGGCGCCCGGGCGGGCGCCCCTCTGCTTCACGTGAAACATTGCCCGGCGATTGCCCTGCCCGCCCCCTAGCTTCCTGCCGCCACCTTCACGCTTTTCGGCAGCAGCAGCACATAGCTTCCGCGGCTCTTCATCAGGCCGGCCCTGTGCTCCGCGTCTGCACCATGGCCCCAGAAGACATCGCCGCGCACCGGTCCGCGGATCGCTCCGCCGGTGTCCTGGGCCACCAGCAGCCGTTGCAGCCGCTGCCCGCCATCGACCGGATCCTCGGCATCCAGCCACACCGGAACGCCATAGGGCATGAACTTGGAGTCGACCGCCAGGCTGCGGCCGGGCGTCAGCGCCACGCCCTGGGCGCCGTTCGGGCCGTCGCCGGTCAGCGTCTGGAAGAAGACGTAGGACGGGTTGACGTTCATCACCGACGCCGCCTGATCGGGATGCGCCGCCAGCCAGGCGCGGATGGTCTGCAACGAGACCTCCTCGCGCTTCAAGGCGCCGCGGTCGATCAGCTCCTTGCCGATGGCGACGTATTTGTGGCCGTTCTGGGCGGCGTAGCCGATCCGCGTCTCGCTTCCATCGGCCAGCCGGATCCGGCCCGATCCCTGGATTTGCAGGAAGAAGGCGCCGATCGGGTCCTTCACCCACACCAGCTCCAGCCCCTTGCCCTTCAGCGATCCGGAGACGATGGCGGCGCGATCCTCGTAGGGCTTCAGCTTGCCGTCGACCACGCGGCCGGCGGTGCGCTCCCCTTTCCAGCGGTCGGAGAAGTCGCCGAGATCGACCATCACCAGATCGGGCGGCCGGCGGTAGAGCGGAACCGGATAGGCCGGATCCGGGCGCAGGCTGCCCTCCAGCTCGGCCTCGTAATAGCCGGTGAACAGGCCCTCGCGGCTGCCGTTGTTGCCGGCGGCGTAGGGGGTGAAATTCTGCTCGAAGAACGCGCGGGCGGCGGCATCGTCGCCGGGCGGCAGATCCGCCAGCCGCGCGCAGGGAGCCTGCCAGTCGGCGATGGTCCCGGCCACCCCGTTCGGCCCGACGATCCGGTCGGCCGGCAGGCTTTTGAAGCGGGCGCAGGAGCGGGCGAGCGCCGGCACCGCCTGCGCCACCGGGTCGCTGCGCCAGCCGGCCAGATCGCCGAAGGACAGCGGCGCCAGGGTCAGGGCGTCGGGAGGCGGCTTGGCCTCCTCCTTGGGGGCGCAGGCCGAAAACAGCAACGCCACCGCCCCGAAGAGGGCGATGGCGCTGAAACCGGTACGGTGACGATGCGTCATTGCTGGCGGTCGTTCCTCACTGGACGGGGCGAACCTCGACCAGCGCCCAGTTCGGATCGCGGGAGCGGAGGTTGCGGGCGAAGGTCCAGACGTCGGTGTTCTCCACCAGCGCCTTGGGATCGCCATCGACGACGGCGCCGCTGCGGTCGCGCACCACATTCACCTGATCGGAAACCAGACGCACGGTGATGCGGGCGGTGCGGCCGGCATCCAGCTTCGCCTCCACCACCTCGGCCTCGCGCACCTGTTCGATGCGGGCCTCGTGCTGCTCCCCGGCGGCCTGACGGTCGCGGATGACCTGGGCGAAGCTGTCATAGACGTCGTCGGCCAGCAGCGGGCGCAGCGTCGCGGTGTCGCCTCGGGCGAAGGCATCGACGATCATGGCGAACGCGGCCTTGGAGCCTTCCAGGAAATGCTTCTCGTCGAAGGTCGGATCGGCGGCCCGGATCTGGTCGATGGAGGCGGCGAGCGACAGCGGCTCGTCCGACACCGCGATGTCGGCGCCAGGTGCGACATCGGGTCGCGTCCGGTTGCGGTCGGGCAGGTTCACGACGTTGTCGGGCTTCGCCGCCCCCGGAGCCGAGCTGAAGGGGTTGGACCGCTGCCGCTCCTCCCCCGTGCGGCGGCCCAGCACGCTGCGCAGCCGATAGACGAGGAAGGCCGCGATCATCGCGAAGATCACGATCTCGATGAACACGAACCCGTCTCCCATCATCTGTTCCTTCCGATACGATGTGTCGTGAACGTCTTGCTGTCCTGGCATTTGCCGCGGCGAAATCGCCGGCGGATCCGGCCCGCCTCTGGACCTTGCGGCCGGTCGGCATTACGTGTTGCTTGCCCGCCAGTAATTGCCGATTGAACCGCCAATTGGATGAGGCCGGCGGTCTTTCGACCGGTCGACCTATCCAAACCTAGATAGGGGCAGCGAGCCCGAAGAGCAAGGACACCATGAATCCCCTGTTGTTGATCCTCCTTCTGCCGATCCTGGAGATCGTCGGATTCATCCAGGTCGGCGATTGGATCGGCGCCGGGCCGACCATCGGGCTGCTGGCCCTGTCGGCGGTGGTGGGCGTGCTGCTGGTGCGCCACCAGGGGCTGGGCTCGTTGAGCAAGGCCCAGGCGGCGGCGGCGCGCGGCGAGGCGCCCATCGGCACCGTGCTCGACGGCTTCTGCGCGGTGCTGGCCGGTGTCCTGCTGATCGTCCCCGGCTTTCTCACCGATATCCTCGGCATCCTGCTGCTGATCCGGCCGCTGCGCCGGGGCATCGGCCGCTGGCTGTTCAGCCGGATCGGCGCCGGCATGCCGGTCTTCACCACCACCACCACCGGCCGGGGCGGATTCGGGGCCGGCGGCTTCGGTCCCGGTTTCGGGGCTGGTGCCGGCGGACCCACCAGCGGTGACGATCCCTTCCGCCCCGCTCCTGGCGTACCCGGCGTGATCGACGGCGATTTCCGCGACGTCACCCCGGAGGACAGGAGCGGCGAGGATCGCGACGCGCCGCGGCTGACCGATTCCCAATGGGGGAAGCACCGTCCGGATGAGCGGCGCTGAGCAGCCTACCCGTCGGCGGTTTCCGTTGGCAGGACGGCCGATCCATGATAGCCAGCCCTTTGGGCGAAGGCACAACCGTCGCGAACCAAAACCCATCACCTCACATCCGGGTCGGCCCTACGTCCCTGCCCCATCCCATAGCGGGATCGGGGCCGGAAAGCGGGCCGGCGATTAGGAGTCCGTTATGTCCGATCAGATGAGCAACGGCGCCGAGCAGCAGCAGACGTCTTCGCTGCCGATGCATGTCCTCGCGCAGTATGTGAAGGACTTCTCGTTCGAGAACCCCAACGCCCCGCAGAGCCTGCTGCCGAACCAGCCGCAGCCGCAGGTCAACATCGGTGTCGACGTCCAGGGCCAGAAGGTCGGCGACGACATTTACGAGCTGACGCTGAACCTGCGCTGCGAAGCCCGTCAGGGCGAGTCCGTCGCCTTCCTGGTCGAGCTGGCCTATGGCGCGCTGTTCCAGTTCCCCGGCCTGCCGGAAGAGCATCACCGCCCGGTCCTGATGATCGAAGGCGCCCGGATGATCTTCCCGTTCGCCCGCGCCATCGTCTCCAGCGCGACCCGCGAGGGCGGCTTCCCGCCGCTGATGATCAACCCGATCGACTTCGCCGAGCTGTACCACCGCCAGTCGGCCCAGCAGGCCGAACAGCCGCAGCAGCCGCCCTTCTGATCCCGGGCCGGATCGGCCGAAGGGATCGAGTTGAGCTGAAAAGGAAAAGGGCGGGTGACCGGAAGGTCCCCGCCCTTTTTCTGTGCCGCGACGGCAGGCCGCCCCCTCCCGGTGGAGAGGGCGGACCCGGCACGGTCTTACTGGTTCATGCTTTCGAAGAACTCGTTGTTCGACTTGGTGTGCTTCAGCTTGTCGACCAGGAAGTCCACCGCGTCGGTCACGCCCATCGGCATCAGGATACGGCGCAGGATCCACATCTTCGACATGGTGCCCTTGTCGACCAGCAGCTCCTCCTTGCGGGTGCCCGACTTGGAGATGTCGATGGCCGGGAAGGTGCGCTTGTCGGAGAGCTTGCGGTCCAGCACGATTTCCGAGTTGCCGGTGCCCTTGAACTCTTCGAAGATCACCTCGTCCATACGGCTGCCGGTGTCGATCAGCGCGGTGGCGATGATGGTCAGCGAGCCGCCCTCCTCGACGTTGCGGGCGGCACCGAAGAAGCGCTTGGGCCGCTGCAGGGCGTTGGCGTCGACACCGCCGGTCAGCACCTTGCCCGATGACGGCACCACGGTGTTGTAGGCGCGGGCCAGGCGGGTGATGCTGTCCAGCAGGATGACCACGTCGCGCTTGTGCTCGACCAGCCGCTTGGCCTTCTCGATCACCATTTCCGCGACCTGGACGTGGCGGGTGGCCGGCTCGTCGAAGGTGGAGCTGATGACCTCGCCGCGGACCGAGCGGGCCATGTCCGTCACTTCTTCCGGACGCTCGTCGATCAGCAGGACGATCAGGTAGGCTTCGGGGTGGTTGGTGGCGATCGAGTGGGCGATGTTCTGCAGCATCACCGTCTTGCCGGTGCGCGGCGGCGCCACGATCAGCCCGCGCTGCCCCTTGCCGAGCGGCGCCACCAGGTCGACGATGCGGCCGGTGAGGTTCTTCTTGGTGGGGTCCTCGACCTCCATCCGGATGCGTTCTTCCGGATAGAGCGGCGTCAGGTTGTCGAAGTTGATGCGGTGACGGACCTTGTCGGGCGCGTCGAAATTGATGGTGTTGACCTTCAGCAGGGCGAAATAGCGCTCACCGTCCTTGGGCGAGCGGATCTGCCCTTCCACCGTGTCGCCGGTGCGCAGGCCGAAGCGGCGCACCTGGCTGGGGCTGACGTAGATATCGTCGGGACCCGGCAGATAATTGGCTTCCGGCGAACGCAGGAAACCGAACCCGTCCTGCAGCACCTCCAGCACGCCGTCGCCGAAGATCGGAATGTCGTTTTCGGCCAGCTGCTTCAGGATCGCGAACATCATGTCCTGCTTGCGCAGCGTGCTCGCGTTCTCGATCTGCAGCTCCTCCGCGAACGCCAGCAGTTCGGCGGGGCTTTTGCACTTCAGCTCTTGGAGATGCATCGGATTGCCTGTGAAATCGTCATGCGGGGGAATGGCCTTGGAGGTGGGGAGTGCCGGAGGGTCCGGCCGACGGCGGCTGGGGGCGGCGGACGCCGCAACGCGGTCGCGTCGGGTGGGCAGCGGGTGGCGCTTCGGCGAAGGCGCGCCAGGGCGTCCGGAAAATGGTCGCACGGGAGCGATTCGCCAGCCACCAGGCCCGGCTCAAGATCAGAGCGTCGGATCGGCAGATGTGGGCGTGGGAGGCCGCGGGGCGAAAACCCCGTGGTCCTGACATGGTTATCGGATCGGCGGACGCAAGTCAAACGAAAGCGAAACCGGCAAAGGTCGCGGATTCCGCTTTTTCCGGGAGATGGAAGACCGGCGATTCACCTGCCCCCTGGTTCGGAAGGGGCCGGTCAGAAGGGCTTCACGATGACGAAGATGACGATGCCGATCATCAGCAGCGTCGGCACCTCGTTGGCGATGCGGTAGAAGCGCTGCGGCCGCGTGTTGCGGTCCTCGGCGAAGTCCCGGCGCCAGCGGGCCATCATCATGTGGCTGGCGGTCAGCAGCAGGACGAACAGCAGCTTGGCGTGCAGCCAGCCGCCTTGCAGGAAAAGCTCCCGGTTCATGGCGATCATCGTGATGCCGAACACATAGGCCGCAATCATCGCCGGGTTCATGATGGCGCGCAGCAGGCGGCGCTCCATCACCTTGAAGGTCTCCGACGCCTCCGATCCGGCCTGCACCTGGCAATGGTAGACGAACAGGCGCGGCAGGTAGAGCAGCCCCGCCATCCAGGCGATGATGCTGATGACGTGCAGCGCCTTGATCCATTCGTACAGCACCGGGCGTGTCCCCTTTTTCGTTGCGGCTCAGCCGTTGCGGCTCAGGGCCGTTTCAGTTCGGCTTGCCGTTCAGGCCCGCGCCTGCGGGCAGCCGGAGAAGTTGGACGGGCAGATCCGGTCGCCCTTCTGCGAGCAAATCGCCGCCCTGCCCGCGACCGTCTGCCGCACCAGCCGGGCCAGCCCGTCGATGAAGCCGGGATGCACCCCCACCGTCGGCACGCGGGTGAAGTGCGGCACCCCGGCCTCCTTGGCGAGGTGGCGGTATTCGACCTCGATCTCCACCAGCGTCTCGGAATGCTCCGATACGAAGGCCATCGGCACCACCAGGATCGGCACGCCGTCCTGTCCGGCGCGGCGGATCTCGGCGTCGGTGCTGGGACCGATCCACTCCATCGGGCCGACACGGCTCTGGTAGCAGTTGATCCAGTCCAGATCGTCGATGCCCAGCGCCGCGGCGATGGATTCGGCCGTCCGCTCGCACTGCCACTGATAGGGGTCGCCCCCGGCCACCACCTTCTTCGGCAGCCCATGGGCGGAGAACAGGACGCGCGGCTTGCCATGGGCCTTGGCGGCCTCGTAGAGCGGGCGGATCAGGTCCGCCGCACCGTCGATGAAGCCGGCCTGGGTCGGGTAGCAGCACAGCAGCTTCGTCGGCGCCGCCAGCCCGACGGTGCGCGCCGCCTCATGCCACGCCTTTGCGCTCGATGCCGTCGTCGTCGTGGAGAATTGCGGGTAGAGCGGCAGCAGCACCACCAGATCCGGGTCGTAGGACTTCACCTTTGCCGCCGTCTCGGCGCTCATCGGGTGCCAGTAGCGCATGGCGATGAAGATCCTGGTCTCCGCACCGTCGGCCGCCGGATCCGCCCCCAGCACCCCTTCCAGCGCCGCCGCCTGGGCTTCCGTGTTCTCCAGCAGCGGCGACTTGCCGCCAAGCTGGGCATAGATCGCCGCCGCCGGCTTCGCCCGCCGTCCGCTGATCAGGCTGGCGATCAGGAAGCGGAACGGGTTCGGCAGCCGGATGATGGCCGGATCGGCGAACAGGTTGAACAGGAAGGGCCGCACCGACTCCGGCGCGTCCGGACCGCCGAGGTTGAACAGCACGACGGCGACGCGGCGCGGGCGGACCCCGGAAGCCGGGCTGCCGGCTGGCGCATCGGTCAAGGCGGAGGTCTGGGAGGATGGCTGGCTCATGGTGCCCGCTAAACTGGAGCGTTGCCGCCGCTCTGTCCAGACCCCCGCCGTCGCTTTTTCAGTCCCTTAAGACGCGGTCCGGTGGAAAAGCCCTCAGCCCTGCCCCGGCCACTCCCGCAGGATGCGCGTCAGCGCCTCCACATGGGCCGGCGGGGTCGACTGGATGACGCCGTGGCCCAGGTTGAACACGAAGGGCCCACCGGCCAACGCCGCCAGGATGTCGTGGGTCGCCGTCTCCAGCGCCTTGCCGCCGGCAGCCAGCATGATCGGGTCGAGGTTTCCCTGCACCGGCAGCCGGGTCTGGAGGGTCTGTGCCGCCCATGCCGGCGGAACGGTGGTGTCGAGCCCGACGGCGTCCACCCCGGACCCGGCGACATACTCCTCATAGGCGTGGCCGGCGCCGCGCGGGAAGCCGATGACCGGCGTGTCCGGGTGCTTCGCCTTCACCAGTGCGACGATCCGCCGCGTCGGCTCGATCACCCAGCGGCGGAACTCGGCCACCGGCAGGACGCCGGCCCAGCTGTCGAACAGCTGCACCGTCTCGGCCCCGGCCTCGATCTGGCGGCAGAGATAGTCGGCGGTCACCTCGACGATCAGGTCGATCAGCTGGCCGAAGCCGACGGGGTCGCCATAGGCCCAGCGCTTGACATGCGCATACTCCTTGGAGCCCGCCCCTTCGACCATGTAGCAGGCGATGGTCCAGGGAGCCCCGGCAAAGCCGATCAGCGTCGTGCCCTCGGGGATCGCGGTGGAGAGCCGGCGCACCGTCTCGTAGACCGGCGCCAGCGTCTCGTGGAAGCGGTCGCGCGACAGGCGCTTCAAATCCTCGACGCTGCGGACCGGATCCAGCTTCGGCCCTTCCCCTTCCAGATAGGCCAGCGGCTGGCCCAGGGCATGCGGCACCACCAGGATGTCGGAGAACAGGATCGCCGCGTCCATGCCGTAGCGGCGCAGCGGCTGCAAGGTGACCTCGACCGCGAAGTCGGGATTGTAGCAGAGGTCGAGGAAGCTGCCGGCCTTGGCCCGCAGTTCGCGATACTCCGGCAGATAGCGTCCGGCCTGGCGCATCAGCCAGAAGGGCGGACGCTGCCGCACCTCTCCCGCCAGGGCGGCGAGCATCGGCTTCAGGGCAGGCTGGGAAGCCCGATTCTGGACGTCGGAGCTGGTGGCGGACAAGGCGGTGCGTTCCCCTGACATGCGAATCCGAAAAGCCCCGTGCGATTCCGGCGCCGATTCCGCGCCAGAATCCGGGACGGGTTTATCCCCTCTTCTTCACTATATTTTTTAAAGGGAGAAAGGAAGAGGATGAGGTGGATGGCTGTGGATAACGGTGATCCCCGATTCTGGCAAATCTGTCCACAGATCCGGGGGCTTGTGCGGGCATGTGTGCGGATCTGTGGACGATTCGGAGCACTACCGCAGGAAACGGCAGAAATGCTATAGCTGGACGAGCGGGAGTCCCGTGGATAACCGGGCGGACGGGGCCGGATCTTCCCAGCTTCCGAAGCGGTCGGCGGAGTTGTTCCGCGCTTGGCCGTATCGGGGAGGAGGAGTCCCCCAGCCGGGACGAAACGACGGCGAATCCGGTTGTCCACAGATCTGGGCCGGATTCTCCACAGAATGTTGGGGACGGATGAAAGAGTTCCACCTACATCTCGTGTCCGATGCGACGGGCGAGACGATCAACAGCGTGGCGCGCGCCTGCGTCATCCAGTTCGACGACGTACGGCCGATCGAACATTTCTGGAATCTGGTGCGGACCGACCGCCAGCTCGACCTCGTGCTGGAAGGAATCCGGGACAATCACGGGCTGGTGATGTTCACGCTGGTCGACGAGACGCTGCGCCGCCGGCTCCAGGATTTCTGCCGCGAGATGCAGGTGCCCTGCATCCCCGTGCTCGATCCGCTGATCAATGCGCTCGCCGCCTTCCTCGGCGTGGAATCGCAGCGCCAGCCCGGCCGCCAGCACGTCCTCGACGCCGAATATTTCAGCCGCATCGACGCCGTCGATTTCGCCCTGTCCCATGACGACGGCCAGTCGAACTGGGACCTGCACGAGGCCGACGTGGTGCTGATCGGCGTGTCGCGCAGCTCCAAGACGCCGACCTGCATCTATCTGGCCAACCGCGGCATCAAGGCGGCCAACATTCCGCTGGTGCCGGGCAGCCCGCTGCCGGCCGAGCTGGACCTGCTGACCCGGCCACTGATCGTCGGCCTGACCAAGGACCCCGACCGTCTGGTGCAGATACGCCGCAACCGGCTGAAGCTGCTGAACCAGGGCGAGGGCTCCAGCTATGCCGATCCCGAGCTGGTCCGTGCAGAGGTGCAGGAGGCGCGCCGCCTGTTCAGCCGGCGCGGCTGGCCGGTGATCGACGTGTCGCGCCGCTCCATCGAGGAGACCGCGGCCGAGATCATGATGCTGCTCGCCCGCCGCCAGAGCGCCAATTTCAGCCCGGAAGGGAAGAAGTCGTGAGCGCGCCGGTTCTTGTGCTGGCGTCCGGCTCGCGCACGCGGGCGGCCATGCTGGAACAGGCCGGCGTGACCGCCATCCTCGACAGGCCGCTGGTCGACGAGGACGAGGTGAAGGCGGCCGGCCGGGCCGAGGGCGTTTCCGCCGACATCGTCGCCGAGGCCCTGGCCGAACTGAAGGCGCAGCGCATCACCCGCCGCCATCCGGGCGCGCTGGTGGTCGGCGCCGACCAGATGCTGGAGTGCGAGGGGCGCTGGTTCGACAAGCCGGCCGACCGGGCCGCGGCACGCGCCCAGCTGCTCGACCTGCGCGGCAAGACCCACCGTCTGGTCAGCTGCGCCGTTGTGGTGCGCGACGGCGAGCGGATGTGGCACAAGATCGACAGCGCCCGCCTGACCATGCGCAATTTCAGCGAGGCCTTTCTCGACGACTATCTTGATCGCGTCGGCGACGAGGTGCTGCACTCAGTCGGCGCCTATCAGCTGGAAGGGCTGGGGGCACAGCTGTTCCACCGGGTCGAGGGCGACTTCTTCACCATCCTCGGGCTGCCGCTTCTGCCGCTGCTCGGCTTTCTGCGCGTGCATGGAGTGGGCAGGGAATGACGGCGCTTTCCTTGAACAACGGCCAGTCGATTACTGGAAAAGCGAAGATCGCCGGGGTGATGGGCTGGCCCATCGGCCATTCGCGCTCTCCCCGGCTGCACGGATTCTGGCTGCGGCAGTATGGGATCGACGGCGCCTATGTGCCGCTGGCGGTGGCGCCGGAGCGCGCCGAGCAGGCGATCCGCGCCCTGCCCGCCCTGGGCTTCCGCGGCTGCAACGTCACCGTCCCGCTGAAGGAGATCGCCTTCCGCGCCGTCGACCGGCTGGATGAAACCGCCCGGCGGATGGGAGCCGTCAACACCATCGTGGTGGCCGAGGACGGCGCGCTGGAAGGCGGCAACACCGACGGATTCGGATTCATCGAGAATCTGCGCGCTGAACAGCCGGACTGGACGGCAGAGCGCGGCCCGGCGGTGGTGATCGGGGCCGGCGGAGCCGCCCGCGCCGTGGTGGTCGCCCTGCTCGACGCCGGTGCGCCCGAGGTCCGTCTGGTCAACCGCACCCGCGCCCGTGCCGAGGAGCTGGCGGCGGATCTGGCCGCGGCCGGTCTGAATGGTGCCGGTCTCAACGGCGGCGTGACGGTGGTGGATTGGGTTTCACGTGAAACCGCGCTCGACGGTGCGTTGCTGCTGGTCAACACCACGACACAGGGCATGGCGGGCCAGCCGGCGCTGGATCTCAGCTTGCGCGCCCTGCCCGCCTCCGCCGTCGTCAACGACATCGTCTATGTGCCGCTGGAAACCCCGCTGCTGGCCGAGGCCAAGGCGCGCGGCAACCCGGTGGCCGGCGGCATCGGCATGCTGCTGCATCAGGCGCGTCCGGGCTTCAAGGCCTGGTTCGGCGTCGAGCCGCAGGTGACCCCGGAACTGACCCGCTTCGTCCTGGAAGGTTGAGGCAACGGCCATGATCGTGTTGGGGCTGACCGGTTCCATCGGCATGGGCAAGAGCACCGCCGCCCGCATGCTGAAGGCGATGGGCGCCCCGGTCTGCGATTCCGACGCGGTGGTGCATGGGCTGCTCGGCCGCGGCGGCCGGGCGGTGCCGGTGATCGACGCCGCCTTTCCCGGCGTGGTGGCCGATGGCGCTGTCAGCCGGCCGGCGCTGGGGGCGGCGGTGTTCCGCGACCCGGACGCTTTGAAGCGGCTGGAGGCGATCCTCCACCCGATGGTCCAGGCGGCGCAGCGCGACTTCCTTGCCCGTGCCGCCCGTCGCGGTGCCGGGATCGCCGTGCTCGACATCCCGCTGCTGTTCGAGACCCGGGGCGAACGGCGGGTCGATGCGACCGTCGTCGTCTCGGCCCCCTTCGCCGTCCAGCGCGCCCGCGTGCTGGCCCGGCCGGGCATGACGGCGGAGAAGTTCGCCGGCATCCTCGCCCGCCAGATGCCGGATGTGGAAAAGCGCCGCCGCGCGGACTATGTCGTGCCGACCGGGGCCGGTCGGCTGGTGACGCGGCGGGCGCTTCAGGGCATTGTGCGGGACGTGGCAGGGCGGACCGGAAGGCACTGGCCGCCGCGCGGCTATCAACTAGGGCGGATCCATCATGCGTGAAATCGTTCTCGACACCGAAACCACGGGCTTCAAGCCGGAGGAGGGTCACCGGCTGGTCGAGATCGGCTGCATCGAACTGGTCAACCATCTCGCCACCGGCGAGCGCTTCCACGTCTATCTGAACCCCGAGCGCGACATGCCGCCGGAGGCCTTCGCCGTCCATGGGCTGAGCACGGAGTTCCTGGCCGACAAGCCGCTGTTCAACGATGTCGCCGCCGACTTCGTCAAGTTCATCGGCGACGCGCCGCTGGTGATCCACAACGCCGCCTTCGACATGCATTTCCTGAACTGGGAGCTGAAGATCGCCGGCTATCCGGTGATGCCGAAGGACCGCGCCGTCGATACCCTGCTGATGGCCCGGCAGAAGTTCCCCGGCTCGCCCGCCACCCTGGATGCGCTGTGCAAGCGCTTCGGCGTCGACAACTCCAACCGCACCCTGCACGGCGCGCTGCTCGACGCGCAGCTGCTGGCCGAGGTCTATCTGGAACTGCTGGGCGGACGGCAGACCGGCCTGTCCTTCGCCGGCGGTCCGGCAGGCAAAGGCGGCGTCGCCAGCCCGGTCCGCATCGACCGCCCCTTCCGCGAGGCCCGTGTCTTCGCCGTCAGCGACGAGGAGGCCGCGGCACATGCCGAGATGCTGAAGAAGATCAAGAACCCGCTCTGGGCGGTGGAGTGAGGGGGCGGATCCTGCTCTCCGGCTCGCCCCCCGGTTCCGGCTCTCAGGGCACCAGCACCGTCGAGCCCGTGGTCGCCCGCGATTCCAGCGCCCGGTGCGCCTCGGCGGTGTCCTTCAGCGCGAAGCGCTGGTTGACCGTGAAGGTCACCCCGCCATTCTTCACCGCGTCGAACAGATCGGCGGCCGAGGCCATCAGATCCTCCCGCTTGGCGGTGTAGGTCGCCAGCGTCGGCCGCGTCACGTAGAGCGACCCCTTCGCCGCCAGCAGCCCCAGATCCAGCGGCTCCGGCGCGCCCGACGCGGCGCCGAACAGCACCATCAGCCCGCGCGGCCGCAGGCAATCGAGCCCCTTGAGGAAGGTCGTCCGGCCGACGCCGTCATAGACGACCGGCACGCCCTTCCCGTCCGTCAAATCCTTCACCCGGGTGACGAAGTCCTCGCGGGTGTAGTCGATGGTGTGGTGGCAGCCATGGGCCTTCGCCAGTTCGGCCTTCTCCTCCGACCCGACGGTGCCGATCACCGTGGCGCCGAGATGGCGGGCCCAGGAGCACAGCAGCAGCCCCACCCCGCCGGCGGCGGCCTGCACCAGGATGGTGTCGCCGGGCTGGACCACGTAGGTGCCGCGCAGCAGATACTGCGCGGTCAGCCCCTGCAGCAGCGTGGCGGCGGTCGCCTGCTCGTCGAGCCAGCTCGGCAGCGGCACCAGCCGGTCGGCGGCGATCAGCCGGCTCTCGGCATAGGCGCCGATGGACATGGCGTAGCCGACGCGGTCGCCGATTTTCAGCGTGGTGACGTCCGGTCCCAGCGCCTCGACCACGCCGGTGCCCGCCATGCCGATCACCGCCGGCAGATCCGGCAGCTTATAGGCGCCGGAGCGGTGATAGGTGTCGATGTAGTTCAGCCCGACGGCGGTCTGGCGGATGCGCACCTGTCCCGGACCGGGCTCTCCCACCTCGATCTCGTCCCAGCGCAGAACCTCCGGCCCGCCGTGCTCATGGATGCGGATCGCGTGAACCATGGTGGTTGGTTTCCCTTATCGTTGGTCGTTCGTTGGTCGTTGAGTTTTCCGCGCGCCTCAGAGCAGGGCGAACTGCTCCGCCGCCGCACCGTTGCCCTGCCCCACACCGGCATGCCAGCGCTCCAGCGCCAGCAGCCACGCCTTGGTGTCGAGCCCGCCATGGCCGGAATAGCCGCCGGGCGCGCCGCCGCTGGCCAGCACCCGGTGGCAGGGGATGACGATGGGGATCGGGTTGGCGCCGCAGGCGCCGCCGACCGCGCGCGACCCGCTGTCCAGCATCTTCGCCATCCCGCCATAGGTGGCGGTGCCGCCATAGGGGATCGCCAGCATCGCGTCCCAGACGCTTCGCCGGAAGGCGGTGCCCGCAGGCTTCAGCGGCAGGTCGAAGCGCTGGAGCCGTCCGGCGAAGTAGGCGTCGAGCTGGCGCGCCGTCTCGACCAGCACGGCGTCCGGCTCGTCCCGGTCGAAGCGGCCCCAGCCGACCGAGGTCAGGGCGGATCCGTCCCCCGCCAGCATCAGGGGGCCGAGCGGGCTGTCGATGGAAAGGCGCGCCATGGGGTCCTCCGGCGGTAAGTCAGCTGTTCGTCGTCAGAAGCGCGGCCAGATCCGCCGGTGCCGTCACCGGGGCCGAACAGGTCATGCCGCGGCAGACATAGGCGGTGGCGATTCCGTCGCGCATCCCCTTGCCCTGCGCCGGGTGGCTGGCGGGCAGATCCATCCCCGGTGCCAGCACGCTCAGGATGCGGTTGGGCAGCGAGCGCTCCAGCACCGTCCGCCTCAGCGCCTCCGTCTCCGCCGTCCGGGGCGGCCCGACGATGACGATCTGCAACGGCGCCGCCATCAGCTCCACCGCGTTCAGGAAGGTCGGCAGCGGGAAGAAGTTGCGCGTCAGCTCGCCGGAGAAGGCGGCGGCGAGTGCTTCCGCCCGTTCGCGGTAGGCATCCTCGCCGGTGCGCTGGAACAGCGTGGTCAGCACCGCCAGCATGGTGCCGTTGCCGCTGGGGGTGGCGTTGTCGTGCGGGCTCTTGGTGCGGACGATCAGCCCCTCGGCATCGTCGGCGGTGAAGAAATAGCCGCCGCTGGCGCCGTCCCAGAAATGTGCATCGAGCGTCGCCACCCAGACCTTGGCCCGGTCGAGGGCGGCCGGATCTCCGGTCGCCTCATGCAGCGCCAGGGCGGCGCGCGCCATGTGGGCGTAGTCGTCGAGCATACCGGCATGCTTGCCCTGCCCGTGCCGCCAGCTGTGGCAGAGCCGCCCGTCCGTATCCATGCGGTCGCGGACGAAGGCGAAGGCGCGGCCGGCGGCGTCCAGCCACTCCGGCTCGTCGAGCGCCAGGGCGGCATGGGTCAGGGCCGCGATCATCAGGCCGTTCCAGTCGGCCAGCACCTTGTCGTCCCAGCCCGGACGCACCCGCTTGGCCCGTGCCCGCAGCAGCATGTCCCGGCCCTTGGCGAGCGTCGCCTCGGTGGCATCGTCGGCCAGCGTCAGGCCGCCCAGCCGGTTCAGGATGGTGACGCCTTCCCAATTGCCCTGGGGCAGCACCTCGTAAACGCGTTTAAACGTCGCCAGCCCGTTGTCGCCAAGGGCCGGACCGAGCAGCCGGTCGACCTCATGCTCCTGCCATATATAGAAGAGTCCCTCCTCGCCCTCGCTGTCGGCGTCCAGCGTCGCGGCGAAGCCGCCGCCGTCGGCGATCATCTCGCGCAGCAGCCAGCCCACCGTCTCGCGGATGCGCGTCTCCAGCAGCGGGTCGCGCGTTTCCTGCCAGACCAGCGTCATCAGGTCAAGCAGCTCGGCGTTGTCGTAGAGCATCTTCTCGAAATGCGGCACCAGCCAGCGTTCATCGACCGAATAGCGGGCGAAGCCGCCGCCGAGATGGTCGTAGATGCCGCCCTGCGCCATGTTGGCCAGCGTGTGGGTCACCGCCTCGCGGAAGGGTTGGCGCCCGGTGCGCTGCCAGGCCCGCCACAGCAGTTCGAACAGCGGCACCTGCGGGAATTTCGGTGCGCTGCCGATGCCGCCATGGATGGGATCGACCTCCCGCAGCAGCCGTTGCGCCACCTGATCCAGCACCGCGGCATCGACGGCACCGGCCGAGCGGTTCTCCCCCAGTCCGGCAAGGGCCGATTTCAGCGCGTCGACATTCTTGACGACCTTGTCCTGCTCGTTGGCGTAGGTGTCGGCGATGCCGCGCAGCACGTCGGGGAAGCCGGCGCGGCCATAGCGCGCCGCCGGCGGGAAATAGGTGCCGCCCCAGAAGGGCTCGGCATCCGGCGTCAGGAACATGGTCAGCGGCCAGCCGCCCTGCTGTCCCAGCAGCGCCAGGGCCGACTGGTAGATGGTGTCGAGGTCCGGACGCTCCTCCCGGTCGACCTTGATGTTGACGAACAGCTCGTTCATCAGCCCGGCGATCTCGGGATTCTCGAAGCTTTCATGCGCCATCACGTGGCACCAGTGGCAGGCGGCGTAGCCGACCGACAGCAGCACCGGCTTGTTCTCCGCCCTGGCACGGGCGAAGGCCTCCGGACCCCAGGGCATCCAGTGCACCGGGTTGTCCTTGTGCTGCAGCAGATAGGGGCTGGTCTCCCGGCCTAGCAGGTTCGCGCCCAACGGAGTGGCGGGCATGGCGGTGTCCGATCTGTTGGTGTGTCGTTAGACAATAGGTGGCGCCGGGGTGGCGTTGCGCCAGTGCATCCTATCTGTATAGTGGGGCATGAGCCGCCACGGCGCTCAACCCCAAAATCAACAAGGGCCATTGGCTGGACAGCTCCCTCCACGGGTGCCGGCTCCGGCTCTGGAGGGGGTTCCCATGAAAATCACCGTCGACATCGACTGCACCCCGGACGAGGCCCGGCACTTCCTCGGTCTGCCCGACGTGAAGCCGATGCAGGATGCCATGATGCACGAGATCCAGGAACGGATGCGTGCCAACCTCCAGGCCATGGACCCGGAGACCATGCTCAAGACCTGGCTGCCCGCCGGCATCCAGGGCATGGAGCAGATGCAGAAGATGTTTTGGTCCCAGATGGCGTCCGCCCTGGGCCAGGAAGGAAGAAAGTGACCGACCGTTCGATTGAGTCCCAGAAGCCTTACTTCGAAGCCCATGTCTTCTGCTGCACCAACCGCCGCCCCGATGGGCACCGGCGCGGATCCTGCGCCGCCCATGGGTCGGAGAAGCTGCGCGACTATATGAAGGCCCGCGCCCGCGAACTCGGTTTCGACGGCAAGGTGCGGATCAATTCCGCCGGCTGCCTCGACCGTTGCGAGCTGGGGCCGACGCTGGTGATCTATCCGGACGGCGTCTGGTACACCTACCACAGCACCGGCGACATCGACGAAATCCTCCAGACCCATCTGGTCGAAGGCCGCCGGGTCGAGCGGCTGATGCTGACACCGGATCAGCGCACGCTGCGGCCCGAGCAGCAGGGCTGACCCTCCGCCGATGTCCTCGACCACCATCTACGCACTCGCCACCGCCCCCGGACGATCCGGTGTGGCGGTGGTTCGCATTTCGGGATCCGGGGCCGGATCTGCCCTCGCGGCGCTGACCGGCAGGCCCCTGCCGGTCCCGCGCCGCGCCGCGCTGACCAAGCTGCGCGATCCGAAGAGCGGCGATGCGCTCGACGACGCGCTGGTCCTGCGCTTCACCGCTCCCGCCAGCTTCACCGGCGAGGATGTGGTGGAGCTGCATCTGCATGGCGGCCGCGCCGTCGTCACCGGCGTGATCGAGGCGCTGGCCACCCTGCCCGGCCTGCGGCTGGCCGAACCCGGCGAGTTCACCCGCCGCGCCTTCGAGAACGGCAAGCTCGACCTGACCGAGGCCGAGGCGGTCGCCGACCTGATCGACGCCGAGACGACCGCGCAGCGCCGTCAGGCCCTGCGGCAGATGGAAGGCGCGCTCGGCAAGCTCTATGACGGCTGGCGCGAGCGGCTGACCCGCGCGCTCGCCCACATCGAGGCCGACATCGACTTCGCCGAGGACGATCTGCCCGGCGGTGTCGCCGATGCCGTCCGCCCGGTGATCGCCGGTCTGGCCGGGGAGATCGCCAGTCATCTCGACGACGGCGGACGGGGCGAGCGTCTGCGCGAGGGCCTGCACATCGCCATCGTCGGTGCGCCCAATGCTGGCAAGTCGAGCCTGCTGAACGCGCTGGCCCGCCGCGATGCCGCCATCGTTTCCGCCCGCGCCGGCACCACCCGCGACATCATCGAGGTGCATCTCGACCTCGGCGGCTATCCGGTCGTGCTGGCCGACACCGCCGGGCTGCGTGAGGCCGCCGCCGACGAGGTCGAGGAGGAAGGCATCCGCCGTGCCCGCGACCGTGCCGCCCGCGCCGACGTGAAGGTCGCGGTGTTCGATGCCGCCACCCTGCCCGACCTCGACCCGGCGACGCTGGACCTGATCGACGGCGACACGGTGGTCGTCTTCAACAAGACCGATCTTGCGACCGCGGCAGACCTGCGGCCGGATCTGTCGCCGATCCGGGTCTCCGCCCAGACCGGTGACGGATTGAAGCTGCTGGAAGAAAAGTTGACGGCGTTCAGCGCCGACCGGCTTGCCATCGGCAGCGCGCCGTCGCTGACCCGCGCCCGTCATCGGGCAGCGCTGACGGAATGCCGGGAGTCGCTGCTGCGGGCGCTGGACGCGCCGCTGCCGGAACTGGCGGCGGAGGATGTGCGTCTCGCCAGCCGGGCGTTGGGGCGCATCACCGGGCGCGTCGATGTCGAGGATTTGCTCGACGTAATCTTCCGGGACTTCTGCATCGGCAAATGAGGATGGCAAACGGTAGCGTGTTTCACGTGAAACAGGGCTGACCTGCGGCACTTGTCACCGCCCGTCTCCCTGCCTGCCTCCCTGCCTGCCTCTTGGATCCGCGTCGCCGTTCCGCTATGGTCCCGCACATGCGAAGCTATGATGTCATCGTTGTCGGCGGCGGTCACGCCGGCTGTGAGGCTGCCGCGGCGGCAGCGCGCATGGGCGCGCGCACGCTCCTGCTGACCCACAAGGTCGAAACCATCGGCGAGATGTCCTGCAACCCCGCCATCGGCGGCTTGGCCAAGGGCCATCTGGTGCGGGAAATCGATGCGCTGGACGGTGTGATGGCGAAGGCCATCGACCGCGGCGGCATCCAGTTCCGTATCCTGAACCGCAGCAAGGGCCCGGCCGTCCGCGGCCCGCGCGCCCAGGCCGACCGCAAGCTTTACCGGCAGGCGATGCAGGCTCTGCTGGCCGAGCAGGAAAATCTCGACATCGAGGCCGGCGGTGCCGAGGACCTGATCGTCGACGATGAGCAGCGCATCACCGGCGTCGTAACCGGGGCCGGCGAGTCCATCCGTGCCGGTGCCGTGGTGCTGACCACCGGCACCTTCCTGCGCGGCCTGATCCACATCGGCGAGGAGCGCACCCCCGCCGGCCGCGTCGGCGAGGCGCCGTCCATCGGCCTGTCCGACACGCTGGCCCGTCTCGGCTTCCCGCTCGGCCGTCTGAAGACCGGCACGCCGCCGCGGCTTGACGGGCGCACCATCGATTGGAACGCGCTGGAGAAGCAGCCCGGCGACCTGCCGCCGCCGCCCTTCTCCTATATGACCGAGCGGATCGACACGCCGCAGATTGACTGCGCGATCACCTGGACGACACCGGAAGCCCACGCGCTGATCCGCGCCAACCTGCATCGCGCCCCGATGTATTCCGGCCAGATCACCGGCACCGGTCCGCGCTATTGCCCTTCCATCGAGGACAAGGTGGTTCGCTTCGCCGAGAAGGAGAAGCACCAGATCTTCCTCGAACCGGAAGGGCTCGACGATCCCACCGTCTACCCGAACGGCATCTCGACCTCCCTGCCCCGCGACGTGCAGCTCGGCATCCTTGCCAGCATGCCGGGGCTGGAGAAGGTGGCGATGATCCGCCCCGGCTACGCCATCGAATACGACTATGTCGATCCGCGTGAACTGAAGCCGACGCTGGAGACCCGCCGGGCGCCGCGCCTGTTCCTGGCCGGTCAGATCAATGGCACCACCGGCTATGAAGAGGCCGCGGCGCAGGGGCTGATGGCTGGCATCAACGCCGCGCTGACGGCGAGCGGCAACGCGGACGGCTTCGTGCTCGACCGTGCCGATGCCTATATCGGCGTGCTGATCGACGATCTGATCGGTCGGGGCACCAACGAGCCCTACCGCATGTTCACCTCGCGCGCCGAGTACCGGCTGCTGCTGCGCGCCGACAACGCCGACCAGCGGCTGACCGACAAGGGTGTCGCCATCGGCTGCGTCGGCTCCAAGCGCCGCGATGTCTTCGCCGCCAAGAGCGCCGCCTTGTCCGCCGGACGTGCCCTGGTCGCGTCGCTGCAAGCGACGCCGGTCGAGCTGTCGCGCCAAGGCGTCGCGGTGAACCAGGACGGCGTGCGCCGCAGCGCCGCCGACCTGCTGCGCTATCCCGACATCGATCTCGCCGCCCTCGCCCGCCTGTGGCCGGAGCTTGGCGGGATCGCGCCCGAGATTGCCGAACAGCTGGAGATCGACGGCAAATATGCCGGCTATCTCGGCCGGCAGGAGGCCGACATTCGCGCCTTCCGCAAGGACGAGTCCCTCGCCCTGCCCGACGATCTCGATGTCGATGGCATCGGCAGCCTGTCCGCCGAAATCCGGCAGAAGCTGCGCCAGTCGCGCCCGGCGACGCTGGGCGCTGCGGCCCGCATTCCGGGCATGACTCCGGCGGCACTGGTCGCCCTGCTCCGCCATGTGAAGCGTCGCGATGGTGCATCGTCTGAGGCGTCGTCGTCCGGGGTGGCTGCGGAATGAGCGGGTTCGATGCGGTTGCCTTTCAGGAGGCCACGGGTGTTTCACGTGAAACGCTCGACCGCCTGATCGCCTATGAGGCTCTGCTGCGCAAGTGGCAGCCGAAGATCAACTTGGTCGGCCCCTCCACCCTGCCGGACGCTTGGAAACGCCATGTCCTCGACTCCGCCCAGCTCCATCCGCTGTTGCCGGAAGGCACGCGGGTGCTGGTCGATCTCGGCAGCGGTGCCGGCTTCCCCGGTCTGGTGCTCGCCATCCTCGGCGTGCCGCAGGTGCATCTGATCGAGAGCGATGTGCGCAAATGCGCCTTCTTGCGCGAGGTCGCCCGTGTCTGCGAGGCTCCGGTCACCGTCCACACCAAGCGGATCGAAACCGTCACCGACATCGAGGCAGACGTCGTCACCGCCCGCGCCCTGGCGCCGCTGGCCGACCTGTTCGGCTGGGCCCATCCCTTCATCGGATCGCGCGGCAAGTGCCTGTTTTTGAAGGGCGCGGCACTGGACGACGAATTGACCGCTGCAACGCAATATTGGACACTGGTTCCTGAGCGATTCGACAGCCGCACCGATCCGAGCGGGACGATCCTGCGTGTGAGCCATCTTGAGCGTGCGTGAAGACCGTGCCTGACACCGTTCCCCCGCCCTCTTCCCGCCAACCGGATTCCCGAGAGGCTGCCATGTCTGCCGTCACCCGTCCCCTTGCCCGCGTGGTTGCGATTGCCAACCAGAAGGGCGGCGTGGGCAAGACCACGACGACGATCAACCTCGCCACCGCGCTCGCCGTCATCGGCAAGCGGGTGCTGGTGATCGACCTCGACCCGCAGGGCAACGCGTCCACCGGGCTCGGCATTCCCCGCTCCGACCGCCGCGTCGGCATCTACGACGTGCTGTTCGACGACGTGTCCCTGGAAGAGGCGGCAACCCCCTCCTCCGTGCCGAACCTGTCGATCATCACCTCGTCGGTCGATCTGTCGGGTGCGGAGATCGAGCTGGTCGGCGCCGAGCGCCGCGAGTTCCGCCTGCGCGAGGCCGTCGCCAACAGCGCGCTGGAATATGATTACGTCCTGATCGACTGCCCGCCGGCGCTGGGATTGCTGACGCTGAACGCGCTGGTCGCGTCGCATGCGGTGATGGTTCCCCTCCAGTGCGAGTTCTACGCGCTGGAGGGCCTCAGCCATCTGGTCCGCACCATCGAGCGGGTGAAGCGCGCCTTCAACCCCAACCTCGACATCCACGGCGTCGTGCTGACCATGTTCGACAAGCGCAACAACCTGTCGGACATGGTGGCGGCGGATGTCCGCGGCTTCTTCGGGGAGAAGGTGTACGACACCGTGATCCCGCGCAATGTCAAGGTGTCGGAGGCGCCGTCCCACGGCAAGCCGGTGCTGATCTACGACATGCGCTGCCCCGGCTCCCAGGCCTACATCCATCTGGCGGGCGAGGTGCTTCGCCGTGAGAAGAGACTGACCGCATGATCGACGACACCAAACAAGGCGGCGCCCGCCGCGCCAGCCTGGGCCGCGGCCTGTCCGCGCTGTTCGGCGAGGCGACCGAGGATTACTCGGCGCTCGACAAGGTGCGGCAGTCCAAGCAGGTGCCGATCGAGTTCGTCCATCCCGGCAAATACCAGCCGCGGCGGAAGTTCGACGACGAGGCGATCCAGGGCCTCGTCGAGTCCATCCGCGACAAGGGCATTCTCCAGCCCCTGCTGGTTCGCCGCGACGGCGAGGATGCGAACTCCTACGAGTTGATCGCCGGCGAGCGCCGCTGGCGCGCGGCGCAGATCGCCGGGCTGCACGAGGTTCCGGTCATCATCCGCGATCTCAGCGACCGCGAGGCGCTGGAAATCGCGCTGATCGAGAACATCCAGCGCCAGGATCTGACCCCCCTGGAAGAGGCGGAAGGCTACCGCCGCCTGATGGAGGAGTTCGAGCACACGCAGGAGGATCTGGCCCGTGCCGTCGGCAAGAGCCGCAGCCATGTCGCCAACATGATGCGCCTGCTCGCCCTGCCGGAGCCGGTCAAGTCTATGGTGCAGGACGGCGCCCTGACCGCCGGCCATGCCCGCGCCCTGCTGACCGCCCCGGATCCGGCCGCCGTCGCCCGCGAGGTGGTGACGCGCGGCCTGAACGTGCGCCAGACCGAAGACCTGATGCGCGGCGACCAGCCCAAGGCGAAGAAGGGCAAGGCTGCTGCCGGCGGAGCCGGATCCGCGCCTGCGATGAAGGATGTCGACCTGATCAATCTGGAGGAGGAAATCTCCGCCCGCATCGGCTTGAAGGTCGCCATCAATCCACAGGGTCAGCGCGGGACGATCACCATCCATTACCAGACGCTCGACCAGCTGGACGATGTGCTGCACCGGCTGGGCGGCGAGGAATAACGGGGTTTTGCCGGGGGCAGTCTCGCCCCTACCCCCTCACCTTCTCGAAGTCGATGTAGCGATAGATCAGGCCATTCTCTTCCATGGGCGCGCTCGACCACACCTCGGCCCAGTCCGTTCCGATCGGCGGCATCAGCGTGTCGCCCTCGATGGCGCTCTCGATGCGGGTCAGGTGCAGGGCATCGGCAATCGGCATGGTCTCGCGGAACAGGGCGGCACCGCCGATAACGCAGAGTTCGGCGGCGCCGGACTCCTGCGCCCACGACACCGCCGCACCCAACCCGCTGAACCAGCGGGCGCCGTCCTTTTCGCCGACCGTGGCCCGACGGCTGATCACCAGATTGTCGCGGCCGGGAAGCGGACGGCGCGGCAGGGATTCCCAGGTCTTCCGGCCCATCAGGATCGGCTTGCCCATCGTCAGCTCCTTGAACCGGCGCAGGTCGCTGGGAAGGGACCAGGGAAGCCGGCCGTCGCGGCCGATCACGTCGTTCGTTGCGGCGGCGACGATCAGAGTGATGAGCATCCCATGCCCTTTCCCTGCTTGAGCTGACCGATTTTACGCCAGAATCGCGCCGAGCACCGCATTCAGACGCTGTAGCCCCTCCGGTGTGGCAACCAGACGGTCGGCATCGCGGGCGAGGAAGCCGCCGTCGATCAGGCGGGACAGGGCCGCCGGATCGACGACATCGTCCAAAGTCCGGCCGGTTTCCTCCGTCAGGCGGGCAAGCCGCACGCCCTCGGTCAGGCGCAGCCCCATCATCAGCAGCTCGGTCCCGCGGGCCTCGCGGTCGATGGGGTCGGGAGCGGCGGCGCCATGGCCGTCGCGCTCCACCCGCTCCAGCCAGATTTCCGGGGCGCGATGGGCGCGGGTGGCGAATTTCTCGCCGTCCAGCGTCAGCCGGCCATGGGCGCCGGGACCGATGCCGACATAATCGCCATAGCGCCAGTAGGTCAGGTTGTGACGGCTTTCCTCGCCCGGACGGGCATGGTTGGAAATCTCATAGGCCGGCAGCCCGGCGGCCGTCAGCTGGCTCTGCGTCGCCTCATAGAGATCGCCGGCCAGATCCTCGTCGGGCAGCACCAGATCGCCGCGGGCATGGAGCGGATAGAAGGCCGTGCCCTGCTCGATGGTCAGCTGATAGACCGACAGGTGGCCGACCGCATAGTCCAGCGCCCGCGCCAGCTCCGCCTGCCAAGCCGCCACCGTCTGGCCCGGACGGGCATAGATCAGGTCGAAGGAGAAGCGGTCGAAAATCCGCGCCGCCAGTTCGATGGCGCCGGTCGCCTCCGCTGCATTGTGCTCGCGGCCGAGGAACTTTAGGCTGGCGTCGTCCAGCGCCTGGATGCCCAGCGAGACGCGGTCGATCCCGGCGCTGCGGAAGGCACGGAACTTGTCGGCCTCGACCGAGGTCGGGTTGGCCTCCAGCGTCACTTCCAGCCCATCGGCGACCGTCCAGCGCCGGGCGACACGGTCGACGATGGCGCCGACGGTGGACGGCTCCATCAGCGACGGGGTGCCGCCGCCGAAGAAGATCGAGGTGACGGTGCGCCCGGCGGTCAGGTCGGCGTAATGGTCCAGCTCGCGCAGCAGCCCGGCCCGCCAGCGGTCGTGATCGACCCGCTCGCGGACATGGCTGTTGAAATCGCAGTAGGGGCACTTCGACTTGCAGAAGGGCCAATGGACGTAGATGGCAAAACCAGGATCTGAACCACTCACCGGAAGCACCGCTCCACCAGCTGGCGGAAGGCGTCGGCGCGGTGGCTCATCTCGTGCTTCCTGGCCGGGTCCATCTCGCCGAAGGTCAGACCGTGGCCGTCGGGCAGGAACATCGGGTCGTAGCCGAAGCCATGCGGTCCCCGCGGCGGCCACACCAGCGTGCCGTAGCAGCGGCCCTCCACACTCTCGACATGGCCGTCCGGCCAGGCGAGCGACAGGGCACAGACGAAATAGGCGCTGCGGTCGGTCTTGCCGGCAAGACCGTCCTCGACCTTCCGCATCGCCATGGCGAAGTCCTTGGCCGGGCCGGCCCAGCGGGCGGAGTAGATGCCGGGATCGCCGTTCAGCGCCGGCACCACCAGCCCGCTGTCGTCGGCGAGCGCCATATGGCCTGCGGCCGCCGCAGCCTTGGCCTTGAGTTCGGCATTGGCGATGAAGGTCGTGCCGGTTTCCTCAGGCTCGGGCAGGCCCAGCTCCCCGGCCGCGGTGAAGGTGGCGACATAGGGGCCGAGCAGCTCGGCGATCTCGCGCACCTTGCCCTTGTTGTGGCTGGCGATGACGAGCGTGTCGCCGGTGAAGCGGCGGGGAGCGGACATGATGACGAACCTCCGGCTGAATGGGCCTTACTTGATGCCGAGAACCTGCTTCTGCAACGCCACCAGCTCGGTGACGCCCTTGCGGGCGAGCGCCAGCAGCTCCATGAACTGCGGCTCGGAGAAGGGGGTTTCCTCGGCGGTCCCTTGGATTTCGACGATGCCGGCCTTGCCGGTCAGGACGAAGTTGGCGTCGGCCTGGGCCTTGGAATCCTCGTCGTAATCGAGGTCGAGCACGGCGTTGCCCTGGTAGAGGCCGCAGGAGACGGCGGCGACCTGATCGGTCAGCGGCATGGTCTTCAGGGCGCCGATCTGCATCAGGTGCTGGAAGGCCAGATGCAGGGCGACATAGCTGCCGGTGATGGCGGCGGTGCGGGTGCCGCCGTCGGCCTGGATCACGTCGCAGTCGATCTTGACCTGCTTCTCGCCCATCGCCGAACGGTCGGTGACGGCGCGGAGCGCACGGCCGATCAGGCGCTGGATTTCCTGGGTGCGGCCGGACTGCTTGCCCTTGGCCGCCTCGCGGTCGGTGCGGCTGTGGGTGGAGCGCGGCAGCATGCCGTATTCGGCGGTGACCCAGCCCAGCCCGGTGTTCTTCAGGAAGCGCGGCACCGTCTCGTCGACGCTGGCGGTGCACAGCACATGCGTGTTGCCGAAACGCACCATGCAGGACCCCTCGGCATAGCGGCTGAAGCCGGGTTCCAGGGAGACGGTGCGCAGTTGGTCGAAGGCGCGGCCGGAGGGGCGCATGGGCATCATTCCGAAGGTCGTTTGCAGATCGGCGGCAAGCTAACGGCTCCGCCCCGCCCCGTCCAGCACGGCGTCCGCCGCCACCGGTACAGGTGCCGGCGTTACCGTCACCGCCGGGCGCGTCGCCCGCTCCAGCCACAGGGTCAGCACGGGAATGGCCAGCCCGATGGCGATGGAGACCATGGCCATGGTCGAGACATGCTCCAGCCGGCCGTCGGGCGCGTTGGTCAGGATCTCCGCCGACAGGAAGGCGCCGAAGGCGGAGCTGAGATGCTGGACCGCCGACACCAGCGCCATGAAGCCGGCCCGCTCCTGCGGGTCCGGCACGCGGGAGAAGGCGGCACCGTTGGCGACCATGCGGACGCCGACGAAGGTCATGAAGAAGGGAAACAGCCCCAGCACCGGCATCCAGGGGCGGTAGCCGATGAAGGCGGTGAAGATCACGATGCTCAACCCCACGGTCGCCGCGAAGGTGATGGCGCTGGAGCCGTGGCGGTCGACCAGCCGGCCGGCCCAGCGCGAGGCGAAGAAGCTCAGCGTGCCGCCGGTCATGTAGACCAGGCTGAGATGGTCGCGCGGGAAGCCCAGGTTGCCCTGCACATAGGCGGCGATGTTGGGAACGATCATGAATTGCTGGACCTGCACCAGCGCCACGGTGGCGTAGGCCAGCCAGACCTTGCGGCGCGACAGCAGCGCCGTCATCCGCACCCAGGCGCCGGTCTTCACCCCTGCCCCGTTACCTGCAGCCAGATGGCCGCGCTGGGGCGGCAGGATGGCGATGGCGGCGACGGCGACGACCAGCCCGGCGGCGGCCACCGCGAAGAAAGGCAGGCGCCAGCCGCCATAGAGCGCCAGCTCCAGCCCCACCGGCACCCCGGCGATGGCCGACAGCGAGAAGGCCGACATCACCGCCCCCATCGCCTGCCCGCGGCGCTGCGGCGCCACTTGATCCGTCAGCGTGGCGATGGCGACGGCGACGGCCGGGCCGCCGAACAGCCCGGCCAGCACGCGGGCCGCCATCAGTGACGGGAAATCCCAGGCCAGACCGCCGAGTGCGGTGGAGACGATCAGCCCGGCCATCGCCACGGCAAGCGCCCGGCGCCGGTCGAAGCGGTCGAGCAGCATCGACCCGATCAGCCCGGCCACCGCGGCGGCGGCGGTGTAGCTGCCGCCGATATAGCCGATGTGGGCCGCCGGGATGCCGAGCGCCCGCGCGAAGTCGGGGCCGAGCGGCATCACCATCATGAAGTCCAGGATGTTGATGAACTGCACCGCCGCGATGACCAGCGTGATGCGGCGTTCGTCAGGCGTCAAAGCGGTGGGCGCCGCAGGGCGTGTGGCCTGGGACAAGATGGAGGCTCCGGAAGGGTCGGAAAGCGCTGATTGCGGGGGTGCACCGCATGGTAACAGCCGCCGCCCGGCCTTCCCAAACACCATGGTCATGCACGGCGAGCGCAGCAGATAGGACGCAATACCAACTGAATATGTCTTCAATCGTCAAAAAACTGCATGATTCGTACAAAAAGCGGGCTATGGAGGCTTGGCGAGTTGCGCGTGCGGCGTGTACCATCGCGGCCTCACCGTCGGCAACGCACCGCACAAAAGGCATCAACGACGACCGACGGGCTGTACACTCCGTTGAGGAACACGACATCCATGTCTGACACCAAGCGCGTCACCGATGAAGAAGCCCTGCTGCTGCATTCCAGCGGCCGGCCCGGCAAGCTGGAAATCACCCCGACCAAGCCGCTGACCACCCAGCGCGATCTGGCGCTGGCCTATTCGCCCGGCGTCGCCGTCCCCTGCCTGCGCATCGCCGAAGACCCGTCGCTCGCCTACGACTACACCGCCAAGGGCAACATCGTCGCCATCATCTCCAACGGCACCGCAGTGCTGGGGCTGGGCGACCTCGGCGCGCTCGCCGGCAAGCCGGTGATGGAAGGCAAGGCGGTTCTGTTCAAGCGCTTCGCCGACGTCGACGGCATCGACCTGGAGGTCGACACCCGCGACGTGGACGAATTCGTCAACTGCGTGCGCTTCCTCGGCCCCAGCTTCGGCGGCATCAACCTGGAAGACATCAAGGCCCCCGACTGCTTCATCATCGAGGAGCGGCTGCGCGAGCTGCTCGACATCCCGGTCTTCCACGACGACCAGCACGGCACCGCGATCATCGCCGCCGCCGGCCTGATCAACGCCTGCGACATCACCGGCCGCCGGATCGAAGACGTGACGATGGTGGTGAACGGTGCCGGTGCGGCGGGCATCGCCTGCGCCGAGCTGTTCTGCACGATGGGTGTTTCACGTGAAAACATCATCCTGTGCGACACCAAGGGCGTGGTCTACCGCGGCCGCACCAACGGCATGAACCAGTGGAAGTCGTCCTTCGCCGTCGACACCGACAAGCGCACGCTGGAAGAGGCGGTGGCTGGCTCCGACGTGTTCGTCGGCCTGTCGGCCAAGGGGGCGATGACGCCGGAGATGGTCAAGTCGATGGCGGCCAAGCCGATCATCTTCGCGCTGGCCAACCCCGATCCCGAGATCACCCCGGAAGAGGTCAAGGCGGTGCGCGGCGACGCAATCGTGGCGACCGGGCGGTCGGACTACCCGAACCAGGTCAACAACGTCCTGGGATTCCCCTACCTGTTCCGCGGCGCGCTCGACGTCCGCGCCACCACCATCAACGAGGCGATGAAGGTCGCCGCCGCCAAGGCGCTGGCGGCGCTGGCGCGCGAGGATGTGCCGGACGAGGTCGACGCCGCCTATTCCGGGCGCCGGCTGCGATACGGCCCGGACTACATCATCCCGGTGCCGTTCGATCCGCGCCTGATCGTCACCGTTCCGGCCGCCGTCGCCCAGGCGGCGATGGAAAGCGGGGTGGCGCGCAAGCCGATCCTCGACCTGACCAGCTATAAGCATAGCCTGCGCACCCGCCTGGACCCGACCGCCGACAGCCTGGAACTGATCCTGGAAAAGGTGCGGACCAACCCGCGCCGCGTCGTCTTCGCCGAGGGCGAGGAGGAGCGGACGATCCGGGCCGCCATGGCCTTCCGGGCCCACGGTTACGGCACGCCGGTGCTGATCGGCCGGGAAGAGGTCATCCGGGAACAGCTGACGGCGATGGGTCAGCCCAACGTCCAGTTCGAGATCCACAACGCCCGCCTGTCGGACGCCAACCGCCGCTATGCCGACCACCTCTACCGCCGCCTGCAGCGCAAGGGCGCGCTGCTGCGCGACTGCCAGCGGATGGTCAACCAGGACCGCAACGTCTTCGCCGCCTGCATGGTGGCGCAGGGCGACGCCCATGCCATGGTGACCGGCCTGACCCGCAGCTTCGGCGTCGCCTACGAGGAAATCCGCCGCGTCATCGATCCGAAGGCGAGCGAGCCGGTGTTCGGCCTGCACCTCTCGATCACCCGCAACCGCACCGTCTTCATCGCCGACACCACCGTCCATGTCCGTCCCGACGGCAAGACGCTGGCCGACATCGCCATCGGGGCCGCGGCCAAGGCGCGGCAGATGGGGCACGAGCCGCGGATCGCGATGCTGTCCTTCTCCAACTTCGGCCAGACGCCGCATCCGAACACCGATCCGCTGCGGGAAGCCCTGTCGATCCTCGACAGCCGCCGGGTCGATTTCGAGTATGACGGCGAAATGTCGGCCGACGTGGCGCTGGATTACCAGCTGATGAAGCGGGTCTACCCGTTTTGCCGGCTGTCCGGTCCGGCCAACGTGCTGATCATGCCCGGCCTGCATTCGGCCAACATCTCGGCCAAGCTGCTGAACAAGATGGCCGGCGGCCAGATGATCGGCCCGCTGCTGATCGGCTTGGACAAGCCGGCGCAGATCGTCACCATGGGCGCCTCGGTCAACGACATCGTCACCGCCGCAGCATTGGCGGCGCATGACTCGCTGCCGTGGTGAGGTGAGACGCCTCCTCCCTAAAGTCCCCTCTCCCCCGCTCACGCGCAAACTTCGTTTGCGCTGACGCGACAGGCGGACCTTCGGTCCGCCGAAAGCGGGGAGAGGGTTAGGGTGAGGGGGATGTGCTTCGAGGATCTCTTCGGCTGCGCCGAACCCCCTCATCCCGACCTTCTCCCCAGGGGGGGAGAAGGAGATCTCGAAGCCTCACACCAGTGCCTTGTAGAAGAACGCCGTATCGCAGAACCCGCCTTCCGGCCACAGGGCGAAGTTCGGGATGACGCCCACCTTCATCCAGCCGGCGTGCTCATACAGCCGTTCGGCCTCCGGCGACGCGGTGTCCAGCACCAGCAGGGTCTTGCCGGCGGCGCGTCCTGCCTCCTCGGCGGCCTGCATCAGCGCGGCGCCGACGCCGCGGCGGCGGGCGCGGCGGTGGACCAGCATCTTGGACAGGTCGGCGCGGTGCGGCTGGTTCGGCGGCTGGGCGACCACCAGCTGGACGGTGCCGAGCACGCCCTCGCCATCCTCCGCCACCAGCAGGATGCGCTCCCCCCGCTCCACCCCGGCCGCCACGCTCCGCCAGAAGCCTTCAGCGGTGGCGCGGTCGAGGGGGGACATGAAGCTGACCGACGCGCCGCCCTCCACGCAATCCAGCAGCACGTCGGTCAGTCCGGCCACAGCGGCGGCGGCCTCGTCCGCCGTCAGCACGCGGACCGTCACCGCACCGTCTCCAGTCCGCCGGTTCGGCTCCGGGCAGGCAGCGTCCATGTTAGCTCCTTCAGCGTTTAACGGCGTTTGAACCGCTGCGCCCCTCGGTGGTCAGCGCCACGATGTAGCGGGCGGTGCGGTCGGTCGGGTTGTGGAAGCCGGTCGGCCGGTCGAGCCGCATGGCGAGGCAATCGCCGGTGTCCAGCCGGTGCGTCACCTCCCCCACCGTCAGCTCGATGGTGCCGTCCAGCAGATGGATCTGCTGCTCGACGATGGCGGCGCGGGTGCCGCTGTCGTAGGAGACGCGGGCGCCCGGCGGCAGCTCCACCTCCACCAGTTCGATGGGGGACGGATAGCCCGGCGGCGACAGGTTGCGGCGGCGGTAGCCGGTGGCGGGGTCGGTCCAGGCGACCTGATCGGCGCGGCGGACGACCGGGTCGGCATCCTCGCGCTCCGCCTCGGCGAACAGCGTCGCCAGCGTCACGCCAAGCCCGGCGGCGAGCCGCTCCAGCACCGACGCCGTCGGGCTGCTCTCCCCCCGCTCGACCAGCGAGATCATCGAGCGGCTGACGCCCGACCGTTCGGCCAAGCCGTCCATCGTCAGGCCGCGCTCCGCCCGCAGGGCACGCAACCGGATGGCAAGCCTGCTGTCGATGTCGTTTTCCGTCTTTTCCATGAAGATAGAATGACAATCCAGAATATTGGAGTCAATAGCCGGCCGCACAGTCCCCGCCATGAATCTTTTATGACCGCCGCGCGAGCGTCGCGGCGATGGTGTAGAAGGGCTGGACCCGTGTTTTCCCGGTCCGTCCCCATCCTCAAATCCGGTGCCCACCCCATGCGCCAGAAGGCGTCGCCGCCCACCCCGCTTCTGACCGCCATCCTGCTGATGCTGGCCCCCCTTGCCGGCGTGCTGAGCTGGGCGGTCTATGCCGGGGCCTTGCATGGCGGGCTGGCGCTGGCGGCGGGCATCGTGGCATTGGCGGGGGCGGTCCAGATTTTGCGGACCTACCGGCGCGATGCCAATGCGGTGACCGACTATGCCGCCCGGCTGGCCGAAAGCGACGAGCCGCTGGCCCCGGCGGGGACGCCGCCCGCGCTGAAGGCGCTGGCCGCCACCATCGGCCGCCTGCACCGGGTCGGGCTGCGCCGGGCAGAAAGCGTGCGGATGCAGCTGGATGCCGACGAGGCGGTGATCGACGCCCTGCCCGCGCCGCTGCTGCTGATGGACGCCGACAGGCAGGTGGTGCGCGCCAACCAGACGGCGCGGGAGCTGTTCGGCGACAAGATCGTCGACCGCGACCTCGCCTCGTCCCTGCGCACGCCGGCGGTGCTGGAGGCGGTGGATTCGGTGCTGCGCGGCGGGGCGTCCCGCATCATCGAGTTCACGCTGCCGGTCCCGGTGGAGCGCAGCTTCGAAGCGCAGGTGAAGCCCTTCCAGCGGCTGGTGCAGGAACCCGACCCCTCGCTGCTGGATGGCGAGATCGAGGAGGAGCCGGCGCCGCGTCCGCCCACCGTCGCCCGCATGGCGATCCTGACCCTGCACGACGTCACCGCCGCCCGCCGGTCGGAGCAGATGCGCGCCGACTTCATCGCCAATGCCAGCCACGAGCTGCGCACGCCGCTGTCCTCGCTGCTGGGCTTCATCGAGACGCTGCGCGGCCCCGCCCGCGACGATCCGGAGGCGCAGGACCGCTTCCTGGCGATCATGCACGATCAGGCCAGCCGGATGACCCGTCTGGTCAACGACCTGCTGTCGCTGTCCCGTATCGAGCTGGACGAGCATATGCCGCCCAACGGCCGCGTCGATGTGGTGGAGGAGCTGGAGAATGTCATCGCCGCGCTTCAGCTGAAGGCGGCGGAGCGCCGCATCCGCCTGCGCATGGAGGCGCCGGAGGATGTGCCGGCGGTCGTCGGCGACGAGGACCAGCTGACCCAGGTCTTCCAGAACCTCGTCAGCAATGCGATCAAATACACGCGCGAGGACACCGACGTGACCGTCAGCGTGGCGCTGGCCGACGGCGCCGCCGTGGGCTTCGCCGGCCTGCCGGCGCCCGGCGGCGGGGCGAAGGACAAGCATGGCGGGCGTGGCGGGCGCGGCGGCACCGCCATGGTGTCGGTGTCGGTGCGCGACCGTGGCGACGGCATCGCCCGTACCCACCTGCCCCGCCTGACCGAGCGCTTCTACCGCGTCGATGCCGCCCGCTCCCGCGCCATGGGCGGCACTGGGCTGGGGCTGGCCATCGTCAAGCACATCCTGAACCGCCACCGCGGCCGGCTGACCATTGAAAGCGAGGTCGGTGTGGGCAGCGCATTCACGGTTTATCTGCCGGCGGTCGGGGAGACGGTTTCTCCCTCTCCCCCCCGGGGAGAGGGCCGGGGTGAGGGGGAGACGCTGCGTCTCGTTCCCAAGGCTCCCGCCGCGCTCCCCCCTCACCCTAACCCTCTCCCCGGGGGGGAGAGGGGATATGGCGGGGTGTGAGAGGGGCGCACCGGTCCATGACGCTGTCATGAAAGCGTCATAAAAACGTAATCAATCGGTCGCCCTCCGGGTCTATGGTCCGCGCAATTCCGCTGGACCAGTCTCCGTTCGATCGAGGAGGGCACCCGTGACCACCCGGACCCATGTTTTCGCCGCGACCGCCTTGGGCCTGGCTGTGGCTTTCACCGCCCCGGCACAGGCGCAGTCGCGCGACCAGATCCGCGCGGTCGGCTCCTCCACCGTCTTCCCCTTCACCACCGCGGTGGCGGAGGCCTTCGGCAAGACCGGCAAGTTCAAGACCCCCGTGGTCGAATCGACCGGCACCGGCGGCGGGCTGAAGCTGTTCTGTGCCGGCGTCGGCCCGGCCCATCCCGACATCGCCAACGCCTCGCGCCGGATCAAGAAATCGGAAATCGACCAGTGCGCCGGCAACGGCGTCACCACGATGACCGAGCTGAAGATCGGCTATGACGGCATCGCGCTGGCCTCGTCCCGCAAGGCGGCGCCGGTGTCGCTGTCCACCGTCTTGCTGTGGAAGGCGCTGGCGAAGGAGGTGCCGGTGAACGGCACCCTGGTCGCCAATCCTTACAAGCTGTGGTCCGACATCGACCCGTCGCTGCCCAAGGCGGCGATCGAGGTGCTGGGACCGCCGCCCACCTCCGGGACGCGCGACACCTTCAACGAGCTGGCGATGCTGGAAGGCTGCAGGAAGCTGGCCGAGGTCGCCAGGGCCGTCCCCGACGAGAAGGCGCGCGAGCGCGCCTGCATGACCATCCGCGAGGACGGCGCCTATGTCGAGGCCGGCGAGAACGACAATCTGATCGTCCAGAAGCTGCTCGCCAACCCCAACGCCTTCGGCGTCTTCGGCTACAGCTACCTCGACCAGAACCGCGACACGCTGCAGTCGGCGAAGATGGACGGGGTGGAGCTGACGGCGGAGACGGTGGCCGCCGGCAAGTACGAACTGGCCCGCCCGCTCTACATCTATGTCAAGAACGCCCATGCCGGCGTCATCCCCGGCATCCGCGAGTTCATCGGCGAATACACCTCGGAACGGGCGATGGGCGACGACGGCTATCTGGTCGACAAGGGCCTGATCCCGGAGCCGAAGGCGCTGCGCGATGCCGCCCGCGTCGAGGCGGTCAACCTGACGCCGCTCCAGTTCTGATCCCCTTTCCCGTCTGAGCCACCCGCATGCAGCTGACCCTCCTCGCCCTGATCCTGGCCCTGCTCACCGTGATCGGCTTCATGATCGGCCGGTCGCGGGCGGCGGCGTCCGTCGGCGGGCGTGTGGCGGAATTGCATTCGGTCCCGTCCTACCACGGCGTCTATGTCGCGCTGTGGGCCGGGCTGCCGGCGCTGCTGCTGTTCGTCGCCTGGACGGCCTCGGAAGGCTGGCTCGCCATGCAGCTGGTGCTGTCGGCCCTGCCGGAGCGGCTCGTCATCGGCGACGGCCAGTCGGTCGCCCTGCTGAAGGCCGACATCCTCAACCTCGCCCACGGCATCTCGACCGGGCGCGACTCCGATCCGCTGGTGATCGAGGCGGCGCGCCGCTATGCGGGCTTCCGCGATCTCGCCGGCTGGTGCCTGCTGGCCGTCGGCGCCAGCCTCGCCGTCGCCGGGCTCGCCTGGGGCCGTCACCGCATCGGCCCCGACCTGCGCGCCCGTCCGGCGGTGGAGCGGGTGGTTCGGGTGGCGCTGGTCGTCTGCTCGCTGGTCGCCATCCTGACCACGGTCGGCATCGTGCTGTCGCTGCTGTTCGAGGCGCTGCGCTTCTTCAGCGTGGTCTCGCCGCTCGACTTCCTGTTTGGCACCCATTGGAGCCCGCAGATGGCGATGCGGGCCGATCAGGTCGGCTCCAGCGGCTCCTTCGGCGCGATCCCGCTGTTCGCCGGCACGTTGCTGATCACGGTGATCGCCATGCTGGTGGCGGTGCCGGTCGGGCTGATGGCGGCGATCTACATGTCGGAATATGCCGGGCGCGGCGTGCGTACCTGGCTGAAGCCGGCGCTGGAGATCCTGGCCGGCATCCCGACCGTGGTCTACGGCTTCTTCGCAGCACTGACGATGGCGCCCTTCGTGCGCTCGGTCGGCGAGGCGCTGGGGCTGAACGTCAGTTCGGAATCGGCGCTGGCCGCCGGCATCGTCATGGGGGTGATGATCATTCCCTTCGTCAGCTCGCTGTCGGACGATGTCATCAACGCGGTGCCGCAATCCTTGCGCGACGGCTCCTACGGCCTCGGCGCCACCAAGTCGGAAACCATCAGGCAGGTGGTGCTGCCGGCGGCGCTGCCGGGCATCGTCGCCGCGGTGATGCTGGCGGTCAGCCGCGCCATCGGCGAGACGATGATCGTCACCATGGCGTCGGGCCTGACCGCCAGCATGACCGCCAACCCGCTGCAGGCGGTCACCACCGTCACCACCCAGATCGCCACGCTGCTGGTCGGCGACCAGGAGTTCGACAGCCCGAAGACGTTGTCGGCCTTCGGCCTCGGCCTCGTGCTGTTCCTCGTCACGCTCTGCCTCAACATGGTCGCCCTGCGGGTGGTCCGGACCTATCGGGAAAAATATGACTGACCTCGTCGAGCGGGACGCGGCGGCCGTGACGCCCTCCCCCGCATCAACCACGCCGCCGAAGTCGCGCCTGCGCAGCGAGGCCTTCGCCCGCCGCCTGCGCGCCCGCCATGCCGCGGAGCGCCGCTTCCGGCTGGCCGGTGCCGCCGCGGTGGCGCTGGCGGCGCTGATGCTGGTGGTGCTGTTGGGCTCCATCGTCGCCAAGGGCGCCAGTGCCTTTTGGGAAGCGCGCATCCGGCTGGAGGTGACGCTCGACCCGGCGGAGGTCGCCGACCGCAACTACACCGCCCCGCTGCGCCGCGCGCTCTACGCCCAGTTCCCGCAGGTGACCGACCGCGCCGGCCGCCGCGTGCTGAACGACCTGCTGTCGTCGGGGGCGCCCTACGAGCTGGAGGCGATGGTGGCGAAGAACCCGGCGCTGGCCGGGACGACGCAGACGATCTGGGTCCGCGCCGACGACCAGATCGACCAGCTGGTGAAGGGCGGCTACCGCCGCGACCTGCCGGAAAGCGAGCGCGGGCTCAGCGACGCCAAGGTCGCCGCCGCCGACGCGCTGCTGGCCTTGGGCGCGCTGGCGCAGGGCTTCAACACTACTTTGTTCACCGCCGGCGACAGCCGCGAGCCTGAGCAGGCCGGCATCGGCGGCGCCATCGCCGGTTCGCTGCTGACCCTGCTGGTGACCATGGCGCTGTCGGTGCCGACCGGCATCGCCGCCGCGGTCTATCTGGAGGAATTCGCGCCGAAGAACCGCTGGACCGACCTGATCGAGGTGAACATCAACAACCTCGCCGCGGTGCCGTCGATCATCTTCGGCCTGCTCGGCCTCGCGGTGTTCCTCGGATTCTTCGGCATGCCGCGCTCCGCCCCGCTGGTCGGCGGGCTGGTGATGGCGCTGATGACGCTGCCGGTCATCATCATCGCGTCCCGCGTCGCGCTGAAGGCGGTGCCGCCGTCGATCCGCCAGGCGGCGCTGGGCATCGGCGCCTCGCCCCTGCAGACGGTGCTGCACCATGTGCTGCCGCTGGCGATGCCCGGCATCCTGACTGGCACCATCATCGGCATGGCCCGCGCGCTGGGCGAGACGGCGCCGCTGCTGATGATTGGCATGGTCGCCTTCATCGTCGACGTACCCCACGGGCTGACCGACAGCGCCACGGTGCTTCCGGTCCAGATCTACATGTGGGCCGACAGCCCCGAGCGTGCCTTCACCGAGCGCACCTCGGCGGCGATCCTGATCCTGCTCGGCGTCCTGATCCTGCTGAACGGGGCGGCGGTGATCCTGCGCAAGATTTTCGAGAGACGGTGGTGAGCGCCATGAGCATCCCCAGCAGCATTCCGGGTCAGTTGAAGCTGCGGCCCCGCGCCGACGACCGTCCCGGCCAGCGTTCCGGCGCGCCATTGCCCAACAAGATGACCGCCCGCGGGGTGAAAGTGTTCTATGGCGCCAAGCAGGCGTTGAAGGGCATCGACCTCGACATCCGGGAAAACCGGGTGCTGGCGCTGATCGGCCCGTCCGGCTGCGGCAAGTCGACCTTCCTGCGCTGCCTGAACCGGATGAACGACACCATCGAGGGCTGCCGGGTCGAGGGGCGGATCGCGCTCGACGGCGAGGATGTCTATGGCAAGGCGGTCGATGCGGTGCAGCTGCGCGCCCGCGTCGGCATGGTGTTCCAGAAGCCGAACCCCTTCCCCAAGTCGATCTACGACAATGTCTCCTACGGCCCGCGCATCCATGGCCTCGCTTCCGGCCGCGACGAGCTGGACGAGGTGGTGCAGACCTCGCTGAAGCGCGCCGGGCTGTGGGGCGAGGTCAAGGACCGGCTGCGCGAACCGGGCACCAGCCTGTCCGGCGGCCAGCAGCAGCGGCTGTGCATCGCCCGCGCCATCGCCGTCAGCCCCGAGGTGATCCTGATGGACGAGCCCTGCTCGGCGCTCGACCCCATCGCGACCGCCCACATCGAGGAGCTGATCGACGAGCTGCGGGCCAACTACACCATCGTCATCGTCACCCACAACATGCAGCAGGCCGCCCGCGTGTCGCAGCGCACCGCCTTCTTCCATCTGGGCGAGATGGTGGAGTGCGACGACACCGAGGACATCTTCACCAACCCGCGCGACGAGCGCACCCAGGGCTACATCACCGGCCGCTATGGCTGAGATCCGCCCTCTGTGCCCCCTGTCTTTCCCGATGCCCGCCCCTCTTCCCTCCTTTGTTGAAAAGGCTGTGCCATGCCGGTTAACGTCGAGACGCGCGCTGTGAACGGAGCCACCATGAACGCGGCCCTGAAGCCGCTCGTCCTGATCGTCGAGGACGAGGCCGACATCCTGACGCTGCTGAAGTACAACCTGGAAAAGGAAGGCTTCCGCGTCGCCACCGCCAGCGACGGCGAGGAGGCCCTGCTGGCCGCCGGCGAACAGACGCCGCACATCGTGCTGCTCGACTGGATGCTGCCGCTGATGAGCGGGCTGGAGGTCTGCCGCCAGCTGCGCCGCAACGCCAAGACCCGCGACATCCCGATCATCATGCTGACCGCCCGCGGCGAGGAAGGCGACCGGGTGCGCGGCCTGAACTCCGGCGCCGACGACTACATCACCAAGCCCTTCTCCCCGACCGAGCTGGTCGCCCGCATGCGCGCCGTGCTGCGCCGGGCGTCGCCCGGCATGACGGACGAGGTGCTGACCTTCGCCGACGTGACGATGGATCTGGCCGCCCACCGCGTCCGCCGCAACGGCCGGGACGTCCATCTCGGCCCGACCGAATTCCGCCTGCTGCGCCATTTCATGCAGCATGCCGGCCGGGTGTTCTCGCGCGAGCAGCTGCTCGATCTGGTGTGGGGCCACGACGTGTATGTCGAGCCGCGTACGGTCGACGTACACATCCGCCGCCTGCGCAAGGCGATGAACGAAGAGGACGAGCTGGACCTGATCCGCACCGTGCGGTCGGCCGGCTATGCGCTGGATACCAAATCGGTGTGAGTGCGGGGTAGGATGGGGGCCAAGACCACCGCAGCACTGGTGAGACTGTCCCCCATGATCCTGCTCTTCACCGACTTCGGCCTCTCCGGCCCCTATACCGGCCAGATGAAGGCGGTGTTGGCGCAACAGGCGTCCGGCGTGCCGGTCATCGACCTGTTCGCCGATGCCCCCGCCTTCGACCCGCAGCTGTCCGCCTATCTGCTGGCGGCCTACGCCCCGGCCTTTCCCGCCGGCAGCGTCTTTCTCTCTGTCGTCGATCCCGGCGTCGGCACCGACCGGCGGCCGGTGATGGTGGAGGCCGACGGGCGCTGGTTCGTCGGGCCGGACAATGGCCTCCTCGCCTTGACCGCCCGCCGCGCAACGTTGCTAAACGCCTGGAAAATCGACTGGATCCCGGACCGGCTGTCCGCCAGCTTCCACGGCCGCGACCTGTTCGCCCCCGTCGCGGCCAGCCTAGCGACCGGGCAGGTTGTCGCGCGCAGCCCGCTCGATCCCGCCGCCATCGACCGCCCGGACTGGCCGGACGAGTTGGCCCGCATCGTCTATGTCGATGTCTACGGCAACGCCATGACCGGGATACGGGCCTCCACCCTGCCGGCCGATGCGGTGCTGACCGCAGGGGGAACCCGCATCGCCCCTGCCCGCACCTTCGGCGCCGTCGGGCCGGGAGAGCCGCTGTGGTACGGAAACTCGAACGGGCTGGCCGAGATTGCCGTCAACCGTGGGCGGGCCGAGGACGTGCTGGGTCTCAAGGTTGGCGATCCGGTGACCGTGGAGTCCTGAGCGGGCCCAAAAGAAAACCGCCCGGAAGCGGGTGCTTCCGGGCGGCTGCTGCGTCGATCAGGTGCTTGTCCGATCAGGCGTCTCGGGATCAGTCGTTGTTGCGCTGGCCCAGGAACTGCAGCAGGAACTGGAACAGGTTGATGAAGTCCAGGTACAGCGTCAGGGCGCCCATCAGGGCCAGCTTGCCGGTGCTCTCGTGATCGTAGCCCTCGGCGTAGCTTTCCTTGATCGCCTGGGTGTCATAGGCGGTCAGGCCGGTGAAGATCAGCACGCCGATGGCGGAGATCGCGAAGTGCAGGGCCGGCGACTGGAAGAAGATGTTCGCCAAGCCGGCGATCACCAGACCGATGACGCCCATCATCAGGAACGAGCCCATCTTCGACAGGTCGGCCTTCGTGGTGTAGCCGTAAAGGCTCATCGCCAGGAAAGTCGCGGCGGTGACGAAGAAGGTCAGCGCGATCGACGCCCCGGTGAAGACCAGGAAGATGGCCGACATCGACAGGCCCATGGCACCGCAATAGGCCCAGAAGATCATCTGTGCCGATGCGAAGGACAGGCGCTGGATGCCGAAGGACAGCACCATGACGAAGGCCAGCGGCGCCAGCATCACCACCCACTTCAGCGGGGTGCCGAAGATGGTGGCCATCATGGCCGGGCTGGACGACACGAGGGCCGCGACCAGACCCGTCAGGATCAGGCCGGCACCCATGTAGTTGTACACGCGCAGCATGTGCTGGCGCAGGCCTTCGTCGAAGTATCCCCGATCTGTCGCGCGGCCTGCGGTCGCGAAGCGGTTATAGGTCGGGTCTGCCATGGTTTGGTTTCCTCGGTGGAATAGGGTGATCCCGTCGCAGGACATATTGGCGAGTCCGCCATACGGTTCAATAGGAATCGGCGGCGCTTTTTCCAGATGAAAAAGCTTTCACGATTCGTTTTTCCTGCGGCTTCATCATACGGGAGTCACTCGTTCCGAAGCAATGGCGCCGAAGGCTGGCCCAAAGCCCGCCAAGTACCATAGAACCCGAAAGCCAGCGTGATCGCCGTGCTCAGCAAAGCGGTGGTGACGACAGCCGACGGCAGGAAGCTCCATTCCCAATGCATCAGGAACTTCAGCACCGCCCAGGCGGTCAGCGTGCCGATGATGCCGGCGATGACCGCGGTCAGCAGTCCCAGCAGCCCGTATTCCAGCAGGAAGGCGCGCAGCACGTCGCCGCGCGTCGCCCCCAGCACCTTCAGCACCACCGCGTCGTAGACCCGGCGGCGATGGCCGGCGGCGACGGCACCCGCCAGCACCAGCGTGCCGGCGGCCAGCGTGATGCCGGCGACGATGCGCACCGCGGTGCCGATGTGGCCAAGCATCTCCGCCACCGTGTCGAGCGCGTCCTTCACCCGCACCATGGTGATGTTGGGGAAGCGTTGCAGCACGGCGCGCTGCACCTGGGTTTCGGCATCGGGCGTGGCGCGGACGGTGGCGACCCAGGTCTGCGGCGCCCCTTCCAGCGTGCCGGGGGCGAAGACCATGGTGAAGTTGATCGCCATGCTGCTGAAATCGGCCGAGCGCACATTGGCGACCTTCGCCTCGAAGCTGCGGCCCAGGATGTTGACGGTCATGGTGGCGCCGGGACCGATGCCGAAGGCGTCGGCGACGCTCTGGTGGATGGAGATCAGCGGCGGCCCGGCATAGTCGGTCGGCCACCAGGAGCCGGCGGTGACGGTGGAATGCTTCGGCAGCGTCGCCGAATAGGTGATGCCGCGGTCGCCGGCCAGGATCCAGGCCTGCTCCGGGTTCACCAGCGCCTTTTCGGCGTCCTCGCCGTTCACCCGCTCGATCCGGCCGCGCAGGCTCGGCACCGCCTCGAAGGCGCTGGTGCCGGGGACGGCGGTGACGAGGTCGCGCAAGGGGTCGAACTGGTCGCGCTGGATGTCGACGAAGAAGAAGGCGGGGGCGTCCTGCGGGATCGTCTCCGACACCCGGCGGGAGAAGTTGCCCTGGATCAGCGCGATGGCGACCAGCACCGTCAGGCCGAGACCCAGCGACAGCACCACCGCCGCCGTCGGGTTGCCCGGCCGGTGCAGGTTGGCGAGCGCCAGCCGCAGGCCCGGACGGCGGACGCGCCCAACCCGCGCCGCGCCCCAGGTGACCAGGGCAGCGGCGGCTCGGAAGGCGAGGAAGGTGGCGATGGAGCCGCCGACGAACCACAGGGCGAAGATCCTGTTGTGGGCGGTCAGCACCGCCAGCCCGGCGAGCGCCAGGGCCGACACGATCATCGCGACCGTGTAGGGCGTGCGCGGCCGTCCGCCGGCCGGGGCGATCACGTCGCGGAACAGCGCGCCCGCCGGCACCTCGCGCGCCCGGCCGAGCGGCCACAGCGAGAAGGTCAGCGCGGTCAGCACGCCGTAGAGGGCGGCGAGCGCCAGGGCGCCGGGATAGACGCCGATGTGGGCCGACACCGGCAGCACGCCGTCGAGCAGCCGGCCGAGCGCCAGCGGCGCCACGGCCCCCAGCGCCAGCCCGATGACGATGCCCAGCAGCGCCAGCGCCAGGATCTGCGCCAGATAGAGCTGGAAGACCAGGGCGCCGGGCGCGCCGATGCATTTCATCATGGCGATGGTGCGGGCGCGCGAATCGAGATGGCTGCGCACCGCATTGCCGACCCCGACGCCGCCGACCAGCAGCGCGGTCAACCCGACCAGCGTCAGGAACAGCGTCATGCGGTCGATGAAGCGCTCGATCTGCGGCGAGGCGTTGGTGTAGTCGCGCATCCGCCAGGGCGCGTCGGGGAAGCGGGCGCGCAGGCCCTCCTGCCACGCCTTGAGGTCGGTTTCCGGCGGCAGCGCCACCTTGGCGCTCCACCAAGTGAGGCTGCCGGGTTGCAGCAACCCGGTGTTCGCCAGCGACGGCAGCGCCACCAGCAGCCGCGGCCCCAGCGAGAAGGCGTTGGAGGAGGCGCGGTCCGGCTCGCGGTCCAGCACGGCGCCGACGCGGTAGGCGCCCTCGCCGACATGGAGGGTGTCGCCGGGCTTGATGGCCAGCCGGTCGACCAGACTGGCCTCGACCACCGCACCCCAGCGGCCGTCCTTCTGCGCCAGCGCGTCGCGCAGGTCGCCGCCGCCTTCCAGCGTGACCGTGCCGTAGAGCGGATAGAGGTCGTCGACCGCCTTCAGCTCGACCAGCGAGGAGCGGACGTCGTGGCCGGCATTGTTGGGGGCGCGGGCCATTGCCCGCATCTCGGCGGACGTCGACACCCGGCCGCCGGCCTTCAGCGCCGCCATCTGTTCGTCGGCCGGCGGATTGTAGAGTTGCCGCAACGCGACGTCGCCGCCCAGGATGGAGCGCCCGTCGCTCGCCAGCCCGTCGAGCAGCCCGCTCGACACCGACTGCACTGCGGCGATGGCGGCGACGCCCAGGGCGAGGCAGGCGAGAAAGACCCAGAACCCTTTCAGGCCGGTGCGCAGCTCCCGCCGGGCAAGCCGGAGCGCGAGGCGGAGGTCGGTCATCCCCCTCACTCCCCCGCCGCCTGGAGCTTCGCGCGCCGGGCCGCCTGCCCGTCGTCGGCGATCCGCCCGTCGGCCAGACGCACCGTGCGGTCGCAGCGCGCGGCGAGGCTCTGGTCGTGGGTGATCAGCACCAGCGTCGTGCCGCGCCGCTCGGCCAGATCGAACAGCAGCTTGACGATGGTGGCGCCGGTGTCGATGTCGAGGTTGCCGGTCGGCTCGTCGGCCAGCAGCAGCGACGGCTCGGTGACGAAGGCGCGGGCCAGCGCCGTGCGCTGCTGCTCGCCGCCCGACAGCTGGCCGGGATAATGGTGGATGCGGTGGCCCAAGCCCACCTGTTCCAGCCCGATGCGGGCGCGGTCGAAGGCGTCGGCGACGCCGGCGAACTCCAGCGGGATGGCGACATTCTCCAGCGCCGTCATGGTCGGCACCAGATGGAAAGCCTGGAAGACGATCCCCACATGCTGCCGGCGGAAACGCGCCAGACCGTCCTCGTCCAGCTTCCCGAGATGCTGGCCGGCGACGCGGACGACGCCGCCGCTGGGGCGTTCCAGACCGGCCATCACCATCATCATGGTGGACTTGCCGGAGCCGCTGGGGCCGACGACGCCGACCCGCTCGCCGGCCGACACCTGAAGATTCACGCCGCGCAGGATGTTGACGGGTCCGGCGCCGCTGTCCAATTTCAGATGGACGTCGTCGAGTTCAACGATGATTTCGTTTGAAGGCCGGGCGATGGAATTTGACGACGTTGCAGAGGACTGAGCCTTGGACATGCGACACTCGCACAAGCGGAATGGACCATCGCCATATGGCACGACCCGCCGGGCTTTCAACACGGGCGCCCTCGGCGTGGCGCCGGCGGCCATATTCGCCTTTCTTTTCGCCGCAGGGGCATCGATGACCGTTCCGACCCGCGCGGACGCCGCGCAGCCGGTGAAGCTGCTGGCGCTGGGCGACAGCCTGACCGCCGGCTACGGCTTGCCGGAACCGCAGGGCTTCACCCGCCAGCTGGAAAAGGCGCTGGCGGCGAAGGGCTACAGCGTCACCGTCGTCAATGCCGGCGTGTCGGGCGACACCACCGCCGGCGGCCGGGCGCGGCTGGACTGGGCGCTGGCCGACAAGCCGGATGCCGCCATCGTCGAGCTGGGTGCCAACGACATGCTGCGCGGGCTCGACCCCGGCCAGGCCAGGGCCAACCTCGACGCCATCCTGAAGACGCTGAAGGAGCGCAAGGTGCCGACCCTGCTGGCCGGCATGTTCGCCTCGCCCAGCCTGGGCAAGCCCTACACCGACAGCTTCAACGCCATCTATCCGGATCTGGCGAAGAGCTACGACGTGCCGCTCTATCCCTTCTTCCTCGACGGGGTGGCGTTGCAGCAGGCGCTGATCCAGCCGGACGGGCTGCATCCCAACGCCCAGGGCGTGGCTGTGATCGTCGAGCGCATCCTGCCCTCCGTCACCGCCCTGCTCGACAGCCTGCCGCAAATCCAGAAGACTACCGAAAAGACCGGAGGCTGACCTGCCATGACCGCGACCCTGGACAGCGACATCCGCTTTGCCGCCGCCTGCGCCGCCGGGGCGGAGTGGGGACCGACGGTCAAGGCCTGCCTTGACCGGCTTGGGCCGGTCGCCGGCTGCAACCTGGGCTTCCTCTATCTGACCGACGGGCTGGCGGAGCACGCCACCAGCATCGTCACCCTGCTGCGCGGCGTCACCGGCATCCGCCATTGGGTCGGCACCGCCGGCATCGGCGTGATGGCGAACGGTGCGGCCCTGTTCGACGAGCCGGGTCTGGCGATCATGGCCGCCCGCCTGCCGGAGGACAGCTTCCGCCTGTTCCCCACCCTGACCGACGGGCTGGAGCCGCTGCGCGGCAGTGCCGGCGGCTGGCTGGACAAGCATGGCGCGGCGCTGGCGCTGGTCCATGTCGACCCGCACCATGCCGACATGGCCGGGCTGGTCGCCCGTCTGTCGGAGGAGGCCGGCGTCTTCCTGGTCGGCGGCCTGACCGCCTCGCGCGGGGAGTTTCCGCAGATCGCCGCCGGGGCGGAGGATGCCGACCCGGTCACCGACGGCGGCGTGACCGGCGTGCTGTTCGCGCCGCAGCTGCCGGTCGCCACCGCCCTGACCCAGGGTTGCCGCCCCATCGGGCCGACGCGCACCGTCACCGCCAGCGACGACAACGTGATCCTGGAGATCGACGGCCGCCCGGCGCTCGACGTGTTCAAGGAGGACATCGGGCCGGAGTTGGCCGCCGACCTGCGGCAGGTGGCCGGGGTGATCTGCGCCGGGCTGCCCATCGCCGGTTCCGACACCCAGGACTATCTGGTCCGCGACCTGATCGCCATCGACCCGCGCGCCGGCTGGCTCTCCATCGCCGACCGGGTCACCACCGGCCAGCCGGTGATGTTCACCCGCCGCGACGCGCAGACCGCCGCCGCCGACATGCGCCGGATGCTGGACAGCCTCAAGAAACGGGTGAAGGCGACGCCGAAGGGGGCGGTGTATGTCAGTTGCATCGCCCGCGGCCCCAGCCTGTTCGGTGCCGCCAATGCCGAGCTGTCGATGATCCGCGAGGTCTTCGGCGACATCCCGCTGGCCGGCTTCTTCGCCTCCGGCGAGGTGTCGCACAACCGGCTCTATGGCTACACCGGCGTGCTGACGCTGTTTCTGTAAAGATCATTTCGAATAAGGAACGTTCCGGATGCAGTATCGTCCGCTTGGCCGCACCGGCCTGTCGGTCAGCGCCATCGGCCTGGGCACCATGACCTGGGGCCGCCAGAACACCGAGGCCGAAGGCCATGCCCAGATGGATGCCGCCCTCGACCGCGGCATCAATTTCTGGGACACGGCGGAGATGTACGCCATCCCGCCCACCGCCGACACCTATGGCAAGACCGAGGAGGTGATCGGCAGCTGGTTCCAGTCGCGCGGCAAGCGCGACACGGTGATCCTCGCCAGCAAGATCATCGGCCTGCCGGCCGGCGGCTTCGGCTGGATACGCGAGGGCAAGTCGCGGCTCGACCGCGCCAACCTCTTCGCGGCGGTGGAGGCCAGCCTGTCGCGGCTGAAGACCGACTACATCGACCTCTACCAGATCCACTGGCCCGACCGCGTCACCAACCGCTTCGGCGGCCGCACCTACCAGCACAAGCCCGAGCAGGACGCCGTGCCGATCGAGGAGACGCTGGCGGCACTGGCCGAGCTGGTGCAGGCCGGCAAGATCCGCCATGTCGGCCTGTCGAACGAAAGCCCCTGGGGCGTCATGCGCTGGCTGCGCGCCGCCGAGGTGGCCGGCCTGCCGCGCGTCGCCTCGATCCAGAACGCCTACAACCTGCTGAACCGGACCTTCGAGAACGGTCTGTCGGAAGTGGCCCTGCGCGAGGATGTCGGGCTGCTGGCTTATTCGCCGCTCGCCGCCGGCACGCTGACCGGCAAGTACCTGAACGGCGCCATCCCGCCGGGCAGCCGCCGCTCGCTCGACCACCGGCCGTCGCGCTACAACACGGTCAATGCCGACGCGGCGACCGAGGCCTACCTGGACATCGCCCGCCGCCACGGTCTGGCGCCCAACCAGATGGCGATCGCCTTCACCCTGCAGAAGCCGTTCGTCACCTCCTCGCTGATCGGGGCGACGACGATGGAGACGCTGATCTCCAACATCGACTCCCTCGACCTGACCCTGTCGCCCGAGGTGATGGCGGAGATCGACGCCGTGCACAACCGCATGCCGGATCCCTGCCCGTAAGGCACCGGTCCCGGTTGCCGCAATCGTTCCGGAGGTGCCCCATGCTCCGCCTGTTCGTCGCCCTCGACCTGAGCGAGGAGATTCGCCAGAGGTTGGCCGGACTGGCGGGCGGGGTGCCCGGGGCGCGCTGGACCGAGCCTGACGCCATGCACCTGACCCTGCGCTTCATCGGCGAGGTGCCGGAGGATCAGGCGATGGACATCGACGCCGCGCTCGCGGAGCTGCGGGCGCCGGCCTTCCCGCTAACCCTCGACGGGGTCGGCGTGTACGGCAGCGCGCGCCGGGCACGAGTGCTGTGGGCGGGGGTTGAGCGCAACGAGGCGCTGGCCCATCTCCAGGCCAAGGTCGAATCCGCCATCGTCCGCTGCGGCCTGCCGGCGGAGGAGCGGAAATTTTCCCCCCACATCACGCTCGCCCGGCTGAAGGACGCACCGGCCGACCGCATCGGCCGTTTCCTGTCCGACCGCGGCCTGTTCCGTGCCGGCCCGATGCCGGTCGACCACGTCACCCTCTACCGCAGCCATCTCGGCAACGGTGGGGCGGTGTATGAGGCGTTGGGGGACTACCCGCTGGACGGCCCGGCGGAAAGCTGACCGGGCGCTCAGGCGGTGATGCTGTCCCAGGGATCGGTGTCGGCGTCGGGCTTCACGCCGGTGCCGGTGACGACCACCCGGTCCTTGCCGTCCTGCTTGGCCCGGTACATGCGCTGGTCGGCCAGTTCCACCAGCGCTTCCCAATCGGCGGGACGGTCGGCCGTCTGCTCGGCGATGCCGATGCTGGCGGTCTGCAGGCTGCCGTCCGGCCGCTTGCCGAAGCCGGCGCGGCGCATGCGCTCCACCGCGATCATCGCGCCGTCCACCGGGGTGTCGGGCATGACGACCAGGAACTCCTCGCCGCCCCAGCGGATCAGGGCGTCGGACTGGCGCAGCAGGCTGCGGATGGTGTTGGCGGCATGGCGCAGGACGCGGTCGCCCTCCTCATGGCCATAACGGTCGTTGACCGCCTTGAAGTCGTCGAGATCGACGAAGATCGCCGTCAGCGGCTGCGCCGCCCGTTCGGCATGGGCGACCTGGAGTTTCAGCAACTCCTCGCCGATCCGGCGGGAGAAGGCGCCGGTCAGCGCGTCGTGCGCCGCCTGTTCCAGCAGCGCGATCATGAAATGCAGCTGGCTGATCGCCGCCAGCGTCGCCACCACCGCGATCAGCGCCAGCAGCCACAGCGCGCTGATGTAGGACGGGAACGGCATCACCAGCGACCCGTAGAAGCCGGCGGCCAGATGGGCGCCCAGCATCGGTGCCGCGAACAGCGCCCCCTCCAGCGCGGTCAGCGGAAAGACGCTGAGCCCCGCCACCATCACGAAGGGAAGATAGCCGTAGCCGGCGCTGACGGCGATGCGCAGGTCGTCGACCCCCTGGTTGTAGAGCAGCGGGTGCGAGACGGCGAAGAAGACGGTCGGGATCGCCAGCAGCGCCGCCAGCCGTCCCCAGGCGCAGGCCATGTCCTCGCAGGACCGGCGGTCGAAGGCGAGCGCCAGGAAGGCGGCGCTGGCGGTCAGGCGCAGCAGGATCAGCCAGATCGCCAGCGACCAGTCGAAGACGGTGACGTCGATGGCGATCCACAGCGGCGTCAGGATGCCGAAGATCAGCGCCACCATGCGCACGCGCGACTGGATCATCGCGGCGCGGCGGCGTTGCAGGATCGGCGAGTGGCCCGCCGGCAGGATCAGGTCGGGCAGTTCATCGCCGCGGACGAAGGCGTCGACCAGCGCGTTGAGAAGCCTCTCAACCCGCATGAGGCAGCCTTTCCCCGGCACCGGCCGGACATGTCGCCAATGGATTAGCCATGCTGGGTGATTACACGTGCATGACGGTCCCATCAACGGCTTTCGCGCAAAATCCACTCAGGGGCGAATGGAAAACACGGAAAGATCCCACCGTGCGACAAAAAGTAACGGGCGGCGCATCGTCGACGCGCCGCCCGCCCGGACAGGTCCGATTTGTGCCCGGCCGCGGCCGGGATCAGTCCTTCAGGTCTTCCCAAAGCTCCTTCACCTTGGCGAAGAAGCCTTCCGACTGCGGGTTCGACCCTTCCTTGGCGGCACCCTCGAACTCGCGCAACAGCTCCTGCTGGCGCTTGGTCAGGTTGACCGGGGTTTCCACCACCGCCTGGATGTACATGTCGCCGCGCTGGGCGCTGCGCAGCACCGACATGCCCTTGCCCTTGATGCGGAACTGGTGGCCCGACTGGGTGCCCGGCGGCACCGTCACCTTGGTGCGGCTGCCGTCGATGGTCGGCACCTCCACAGCCCCACCGAGCGCCGCCGTGGTCATCGGGATCGGCACCCGGCAATGGATGTTGGCGCCGTCGCGCTGGAAGATCGGGTGGGGGGCGAGCGCCAGGAAGATGTAGAGGTCGCCGGCCGGCGCCCCGCGCAGGCCCGCCTCGCCCTCCCCCGCCAGACGGATGCGGGTGCCGTCCTCGACGCCGGCGGGGATGTTGACCTGGAGGGTCTTCTCCTTGCGCAGCCGGCCGGAGCCGCCGCAGTTCTTGCAGGCGTCCTTGATGACCTTGCCGGCGCCGTGGCAGCCGGGGCAGGTCCGCTCGATGGTGAAGAAGCCCTGCTGCGCCCGCACCTTGCCGTGACCCTGGCAGGTCGGGCAGGTGATCGGCTGGGTTCCCGCGGCGGCACCCGACCCGTTGCAGCTGTCGCACTGCACGGTGGTGGGCACGCGGATGGTGGTCTGGGTGCCCTTGAAGGCGTCCTCCAGCCCGATCTCCAGATTGTAGCGCAGGTCCTGGCCGCGGCCGGACGCGCCGCCGCCGCCGCGGCGGCCGCCCATGAACTCGCCGAACATCTCGTCGAAGATGTCGGCGAAGCCGCCGCCGCCGCCGAAGTCGAAGTTGAAGCCGCCGGCGCCCGCACCGGCACCCGGACCACGGCCGTTCTCGAAGGCGGCGTGGCCGAACCGGTCGTAGGCAGCGCGCTTCTGATCGTCCTTCAGGACCTCATACGCCTCGCTGATTTCCTTGAACTTCTGCTCGGCGTCCTTGTCACCCTGGTTGCGGTCCGGGTGGTACTGCATCGCCATCTTGCGATAAGCCTTTTTCAGCTCATCCGCGCTGGCGCTCTTCGCCACACCGAGCAGCTCGTAATAATCCTGTTTCGCCATGGGGGCCGACCGCCTTTGAGTCGTTCTGGTCCAAACTGTCCGCGTCGCGTCGGAGCCTGACCCCAGCATACCGAAGGCCCGCCGCCGGGGAAAGGCGGCGGGCCATCGATGCTCGCGTCAGATCCGTATCAAAAAGAAGCTGGCCTACAGATCAGGCCGACTTCTTCTTGTCGTCCTGGACCTCTTCGAAGTCGGCGTCGACGACGCCCGGCTCGTTCGGCTGGGCGCCCGGCGCCTCGCCGCCCGCAGCCGGGGCCTCGCCCTGGCCGGCCTTGTACATCGCCTCGCCCAGCTTCATGGAGACCTGGGCCAGCGCCTCGGTCTTCGCCTTGATGCCGTCCAGATCCTCGCTGTCCAGCACCGACTTCAGCTCGGCGACGGCAGCCTCCGCGGCGGTCTTGTCGGAGGCCGGGATCTTGTCGCCGTTCTCCTTGATGGTCCGCTCGGTGGTGTGGATCAGGGCGTCGGCATGGTTGCGGGCGTCGACCAGCTCGCGGCGCTTCTTGTCGTCGGCCGAGTGGGCCTCGGCGTCCTTCACCATCTTCTGGATGTCGGCGTCCGACAGGCCGCCCGAGGCCTGGATGCGGATCTGCTGCTCCTTGCCGGTCGCCTTGTCCTTCGCCGTGACGCTGACGATGCCGTTGGCGTCGATGTCGAAGGTCACCTCGATCTGCGGCACGCCGCGCGGGGCCGGCGGGATGCCGACCAGATCGAACTGGCCCAGCATCTTGTTGTCGGCCGCCATCTCGCGCTCGCCCTGGAAGACGCGGATGGTGACGGCGTTCTGGTTGTCCTCGGCGGTCGAGAAGGTCTGGCTCTTCTTCGTCGGCACCGTGGTGTTGCGGTCGATCAGGCGGGTGAAGACGCCGCCCAGCGTCTCGATGCCCAGCGACAGCGGGGTGACGTCGAGCAGCAGGACGTCCTTGACCTCGCCCTTCAGCACGCCGCCCTGGATGGCGGCACCGATGGCGACCACCTCGTCCGGGTTGACGCCGCGGTGCGGCTCACGGCCGAAGAACTGCTTCACCGCGTCGATGACCTTGGGCATGCGGGTCATGCCGCCGACCAGGATCACCTCGTCGATCTCGCTGGCCTTCAGGCCGGCATCCTTCAGGGCCGCCTTGCAGGGCTCGATCGTGCGCTGCACCAGCTCGTCCACCAGGGCTTCCAGCTTGGCGCGGGTCAGCTTGATGTTCAGGTGCTTCGGACCGGTCTGGTCGGCGGTGATGAAGGGCAGGTTGACTTCGGTCTGCGTGGTGGACGACAGCTCGATCTTCGCCTTCTCGGCAGCTTCCTTCAGGCGCTGCAGCGCGAGCTTGTCCTTGCGCAGGTCGATGCCCTGCTCCTTGCTGAACTCGTCCGCGAGATACTCGATGATCCGGCTGTCGAAGTCCTCGCCGCCCAGGAAGGTGTCGCCGTTGGTCGACTTCACCTCGAACACGCCGTCGCCGATCTCCAGCACGGAGATGTCGAAGGTGCCGCCGCCCAGGTCATAGACCGCGACGGTGCCGGACCCCTTCTTCTCCATGCCGTAGGCCAGCGCCGCGGCCGTCGGCTCGTTGATGATGCGCAGCACGTCCAGGCCGGCGATCTTGCCGGCGTCCTTGGTGGCCTGGCGCTGGCTGTCGTTGAAGTAGGCCGGGACGGTGATGACCGCCTGCGTGACCTTCTCGCCCAGATAGTTCTCGGCGGTCTCCTTCATCTTGGTGAGGATGAAGGCGCTGATCTGGCTGGGGCTGTACTTCTTGCCGTGCGCCTCGACCCAGGCGTCGCCGTTGTCGCCGGAGATGATGCGGTAGGGAACCAGGCCCTGGTCCTTCTTCGTCAGCGGATCGTCGAAGCGGCGGCCGATCAGACGCTTGATCGCGAAGAGGGTGTTTTCCGGATTGGTGACCGCCTGGCGCTTGGCGGGCTGGCCGATCAGCCGCTCGCCGCCCTGGCTGAAGGCGACCATGGACGGCGTCGTCCGCGCGCCCTCGGCGTTCTCGATCACCTTGGCGCTGCCGCCTTCCATCACGGCGACGCACGAGTTCGTGGTGCCGAGGTCGATACCAATCACTTTGCTCATGTTCAGCCTCTTTCGTTCGGCAGATGCGTGGCGGCCCGTCTGGTCCGGCACCGCCGCGATCCCCATAGGGTCGGTGAAACGTCGGTGGAGCGCTTTGGGGTCCGGTCCGCGGGCAGGCGATGCTTGAGTGCGACGCCCTCCGGGTCCGGCCCGTGCTGGCGGAGATATAGGCGGAGCCGTTTCTGGCTGCAACAGGGTGGCGCGCCTTTCGGCCTGCAAAAGCGGGGAAAAAACGCGTCCCCGACATCCTTTGCCACATCGCCGCCGTCCGGTTGCTCCTGGCAATAGAATACCTGCGTACTCAAGTACGCAAGGACGAGTATCCCCATATTCAGATGCGATGATTCAAATCGTCACAGGTGTTACAAGAGATAAATGCTTAGCTCTTGAACTAGTCGACGAGGTTAACCTTTCATTAACAAGCAACCGCGTGCAAAGTGGCGTGCAATCAATTCGCGGTTGCTGTGATTATTCAAGTTTTGGAGAATCTAATAGTGAAAACCCAAAAGGAATATGATATCTCGTTTATCCATAGGGGACGACCGCAAGGGATCGGGCCGGCAATGCTGCCGCTGCCGCCGCCCGACCATGCGGTTCAATTGCGATGCTGGTCACACTGGTGTGAAAGGGAAGCGCGATGATGGACGAACGACGCGATGTGGCCCTGGCCATCAAGTCCTGCCTGGACAGCCTGATGAGCGATGCCACGCGATGCGATCTGGACGATCTGGCGCGCTTCCTCAGCCTTGCCGCCCTTGCCGCCGAAGAGGCCGCCGTCGCCCACGACCCGCAGGCGCTCCGCATCAAGACATTGATGGCCACCGGCGCCGGCCATTGCTGACCGGCGATTCCCGGTGACGTTGGTGCGGTAACCCGGTGCCGCGGAGACGGATGCCTTACCGTCTTACAAAACTTGCCGCCTCACAAAATCTCCGCATTGCGGATGGCGTCGTCGATCCGGCCCAGCATCTCGGCGCAGGATTCGTCGCCATCCATCAGGTCGGGCAGCGCGAAGCTGAACATGGCGACCGCGGCGACGGGCCCCGCCGCATCGGCGCGCTCCGCACCGACCAGCCACAGGTAATGCGTTTCCGCCCGGCCATCCTCTTCCGTCCGCATCATCGCCTGGGCGATCACGGCGCCGTCGGCCCGGCTGTCCACGGTCCGGTCGCCCGCCCGTTGGTCCTGCGGCCGGACAAAGCGCAGAGCCATTTCCTGCAGGGTCGCGGCGGTGCCGCCGGAGTCCGGTCGCGGCGCCACCCGGTCGGTCACCAGCCGCAGAACGCCCGCGGCCGGCGGCGGCGGCCGGAAGGTGCCCACCGGCTGCCCTTCATGCTCCTCCACATCGACGGCCCAGCCGGCCGGCAACCGGAACCGCACCGTGTCGGCCCAGCCGATGTCGGAGCCCTCCCCGCCGCCTTGCCCGCTTCCCTGCCCGTTCGGTGAATAGGTGTCGTCGGCCATGGCCCGCTCCCGAAAATCGCCGGTTTCTGGAATTGCAGCGCACCTCCCGATGGCACGCCGGGAGCGGCACCATAGGCGCGGCGGACCCGGCCGCCAATGCCCGATTGAAACGGTCGGGAATGCGCCGGAGAGCGCCGATGCGGCCGGTTATTCCGGGATCAGGAACTGCACGCCCAGCCAGCGCCAGCGGCCGTCGGCGGCCGGCAGCGTGCAGTTGACGCGGGCGCGGCCCGGCGGGAAAGGATCGCGGATTCGGACCTCGACCCGGTCCTCGGCGATGCGTTCCAGCGCGGTGCGGCCCTGGCCGGTGGCGAAGCAGGCCAGCTTGGAGCTGTCGCCCACCCCGTCGCCGATGGTGAAGCCCAGCGGCGGCGGGTTGACGGTGACCAGCGGGTCGTCCGGCGTCAGGTCCGACACCGGCAGCGGCAGCGCGTTGGCCGCCAGCTCGAACCGGTCGGCGCTGCCGTAGGTCTCGTTCATGACGAAGCGCGGCAGGCTCCAGGGATCGGCCTGCGGGTGCAGAACCCCCGACTGCTGGCCGAAGGCGGCGGTGAAGCCCTGGTCGATCACCATCTGCCGCACGGCCAGCGAATATTCGCCCTGCGGATAGGCCAGGACCGCCGGGCGCCGCCCCAGCTCCGCCTGGAAGCGGTCGGACATCCGGCGCAGGTCGGCGGCCAGCTGGTCCGGGCTGCGCGCCAGCATCGACTGGGTGGAGGTGCCGAGCGCCCCGATGGTGACGCCGGCCGCCGCCAGCTGGCGGATTTCGCCCCAGGTCATGTGGGCGGGGGAGCCGCGGTCCACCGCATCGGTGGCGACGAACAGGGTGAAGGGCAGATTGGCCGCCTTCAGCCGCGGCCATGCCTCGGTGAAGGCGGAACGGCTGGCCTCGTCGATGGTGATCGCCACGGTGCGGTCGGGCAACGGCTTGCCGGTGCGCAGGGCGTCCAGGATCTTCGGCAGAGGCAGGACGGTGTAGTCGCCGTCGGTCAGCTCGTCCAGATGGGCTTCGAACTGGTCGATGCGGATGCTGATCGACGGATTCTGATCCTCGCCGAAGCGGTCATAGGCGAACACCACCGCGCTGGCGCCCTGCGGAGAGGCTTCGGCGGCGGCGGGCCGGGACACCGGCACGAACGCGGTCCAGATGGACAGCGCGGCGGCGGCGACTACCGAGACGGCACGACGGAACGGCATGGCGCCCTTGCGGAAAAGGCTGATTGGGGCGACCTCCGCCCCAACGCAAATGATGTGCCACAGTCCCCGCCGTGCGAACAAGCACCGTCCGCCGCTTTCCTGCGGAGAGCAGAGATGCGGTGCGCGCGTGCAACAATGGAACGCGTCCGGCGCAGCACACGTCCGGATGAGGGCGGATCTGCGGGAGCGGACCGACGGGCGCCGGCGGCGGAGGCCGCCGGTATCCTTACATGAGCCGTCCGCCGGCCGCGGCGTCGGTCAGCAGCGGGTAGCGTTCGGCATCCGGCAGCTGGTAATGCCACCATTCCGAGGGGTAATGCTCCCACCCCGCCCCCACCATCACGCCCAGCAGCAGGGCGCGGTTGCGCTGCTGTTCGGCGGTCAGGTCGCTGCGGCCATGGTGCGACCGCTCGGTCATCGCGTCGAACCCGGTGCCCATGTCCAGGGCCGCGCCGGCGGCATCCACCAGAGTCAGGTCGATCGCCACGCCGCGGGTGTGGTTGGATCCAAGCCGCGGGTCGGCGATGTAAGTGGGATCGGGGAAGGCGTGCCAAAGCCTCCATTGCGCCTCCGCGGGGCGGAAGGCATCGTACACCCGCAGCCGGCAGCCGATGCCGCGGGCCAGCCGGATGGCGTCGCCGAGCCGGCGGGCCGCGTCGGGGTGCAGCATGCACACCGCCGAGCGGTAGATCGGAACGCCCGACAGATTGTCGGCGGTGGCGTAGAGAAGCTCCAGGTCGATGTCGAAGGCCGGAGGCGTGATCTCGGTCAGCATGAACAGGGCAACCGTCGGCATATGGGGAAGACGAACGTCCTCTAGATCGGATCGCGTAAAATCGGAATCGATTTGAAGCGTGAATCCGATCGTCGGACATAAAGCTACAGCTCTGTGCGTTTCATACGAAACGCACAGAGCTGTAGCATGGCCGCGGCGCCATCTGCCATGGTCGCGGGTCTGCCATTCCCTTCGCGGCGTGCCATGACGGCCGGCCCTGTTTCGGAACGATGCCGCACGGCATGGAAATCCGTGGCAGTCTGGCTTGCGTATTACGAACAGGCCGTCCGCGGGTCGCGGCGGCAGGGAAGGTGGGGTGATGAAGGTTCTGGGTCTGGATACGGCCACGTCGGGCTGTTCGGCGGCAGTGTGGGACGGAACGGCCGGTCAGGATGACGATGCGCGCGTGACCGTCCGGCGCAGTCCGCCGATGGCGCGCGGGCAGGCCGAAGTGCTGGTGCCGCTGGCGCAGCAGGTGCTGGCCGATGCCGGTGCCGGCTTCGCCGACCTCGACCGCATCGCCGTCACCGTCGGGCCGGGCGCCTTCACCGGGCTGCGCATCGCGCTGGCCGCCGCGCGCGGCATCGCGGTCGCCCGGGACCTGCCGGTGATCGGCATCACCAGCTTCGACGCCATCGCCCATGGCGTGCCGGCCGCCGAGCGCGCCGGCCGTTTCCTGCTGGTTGCCGTCGACAGCCGGCGGGCCGAGCCCTTCCTTCAGCTCTACGATGCGGCGCTGGCTCCCGTCGGCGATCCGGCGATGCCCGATCCGGCGGCGATCCCCGGCTGGCTCGACGGGCTGTACCCGTCCGGGCCGCTGCTGCTGGCCGGCGACGCGGCGGCGGCGGTGGCGCCGCTGCTGGCCGGGCGTGGCGATCTGGCCAGTGGCGATCTGGCGCTGGCGTCCGGCGACGGGCTGCCGGATGCCGCCGTGGTGGCGGCGCTCGGGGCCGTCCGCCCCACCGGCCTGCCGGCCGAACCCTTCTATCTCCGTCCGCCCGACGTCACCCTGCCGAAGACCGGAGGGCCGAAGACCGGGGGCCAGAAGACCGCGGGAGCCAAGCCGGGGAGCGGGCCGGCGCCGGGGGGAGCCGCGGCATGACCGCCGCCGCCGTCCGCCTCCACCCCGCCGGCCCGCTGGAGGCCGGTGTGGTGGCGGCGCTGCAGCAATCCTGCTTTCCCGACGATCCCTGGGACGAGGCGTCGGTCGCCACCCTGGTCGCCCCGCCGGCCGGCTTCGCCGCCATCGCCCTCGACGACCGGGACCGGCCGCTCGGCTTCGTGATGGCACGGGTCGCGGCGGAGGATGCGGAGATCCTCGCCATCGGCGTGCTGCCCCAGGCCCGCCGCGGCGGCATCGGCCGCCTGCTGGTGGAGGCTGCGGTCAGCGGGTCGCAGAACCTGGGCGCGACTGCATTGTTTCTTGAAGTCGCCGAAGATAACCCGGCAGCTTCGAGTCTATACAAGGCCAGCGGCTTTTTTTCCGTCGGACGGCGCCCCGGATACTACAAACGACCGGATGGACGGGTCGCCGCACTTGTCCTGCGTCGCAATCTTGACGGGGCATAGGGGTTAATTTTTCCGCACGATCAGGCGATGAACTCCATCCGGCTCATCCATTCGTTCGGGGTGGACAGACAGAATGCTGTGACCCAACTCGATCAAGGATCGTGGAACGTTTTCCAAGGGTTCACCGGCATTCAGCCGGACTTCGAGGGTCTGCCCCGCGTCCATCCGCTCCACCATCAACTTGGTTTTGACGAAGGTTAACGGACAAACCTGCGAGGTGATGTCGAGAAACAAGTCTGTGGAGATTTTTTCGGTCACCGATTCCTCTTTGCTTCAAAGGATGGATATTGCACGATGCAGGAAACCTCTTTATATGGTGAGGTACGAATGCCGCGGAGCAAGCTTACATGAGCAACGGGTCCCCTTCCAACGCGCTGTTGTCTCTGACCACGGAGATCGTGGCGGCGCATGTCTCCAACAATACAGTCGCACTGACCGATCTTCCGACTCTGATCGAACAGGTCTACAAGTCGCTTGCCAATGTCGGCACCGAACCGGTGGTGGCGGAAGAGCGTCCGCAGCCTGCCGTGCCGATCAAGAAGTCGGTCACGCCGGACTATATTGTGTGCCTGGAAGACGGCAAGAAGCTGAAGATGCTGAAGCGCCATCTCAAGACGGCGTACAATATGACTCCAGAAGAATACCGTGACCGCTGGGGCCTGCCGACCGACTACCCGATGGTCGCGCCGAACTATGCCCGCCAGCGCAGCTCGCTGGCCAAGCAGATCGGTCTCGGTACCCGCGCCCGCCGCGGCGCCTGAGGGTTGGGGGTCCCGCAGGGCGGATTGGTGCCGTGTCGGCGCCGCCGCCCTTTTCCGCCCCCTCCCCGTCCTTCCGCCTTCCTTGTGGGTCGCCCGTCAGGCAGGGCATCAGCGCCGCCCAACTCACCGGCGCTCCTGACCCACAACGGCAAAAATCACGCGAGGCCGATCCACCGATCGCCCAGGGTGCCGACCGGAGCGTCAAACCGGGCGCCGGCCAAGGCGCCGGCCGACCGCGACCGTGCCGTCTGCTACGATGGCGGTTGACCGGCAACCGGCGGATCGTGTTATGCCTTGTGGTGCGCGCGACTCTGTCGTCCCGACCCAGCCGCTGTTGCCCGGCCGCCATGGCTCGGCCGCCGTGGTCCGGCGGCGTCAGGCAGGCAGGCGCAACGCTATAGTCACGAACAATCGCAGCGGACCCTCGACATGGCTGATGCAAGCTTGGACCAGCCGGGCATGACCCGGACTAGCCCGGAGCGGCGCGAGGCGTCCGCACCAGATGCCCCGGATGCCGGTGGTGAAAAGCTGACGGACGGCATTCGCCTGGGCACACTGGAGGTGCGGCTGGCCCGCTCGGCGGAAGAGATCGATTGGGCGCAGGCGCTGCGCTACCGCGTCTTCTATGAAGAGATGGCGGCGGTTCCCTCTCCGGCGATGCAGGCCCGGTCCCGTGATTTCGACGATTACGACGGTGTGGCCGACCATCTGCTGGTCATCGACCATGCCCGGGGCAACGGTCCCGACATGGTGGTCGGAACCTACCGGCTGATCCGCCGGCCCGCCGCCGAGAAGGTCGGCCGTTTCTATTCCAGCGACGAATACGACATCGGCCGCCTCGCCAGCTATCCCGGCGAGGTGCTGGAGCTGGGGCGGTCCTGCGTCGATGCCGGCTATCGGTCGCGCGGCAGCATGCAGCTGCTGTGGCAGGGCATTGCCGCCTATGTGTTCCAGCACGACATCGCCTTGATGTTCGGCTGCGCCAGCCTGCCCGGCACCGATCCGGATGCGCTGGCGGAGCCGCTGTCCTATCTCTACCACCATCATCTCGCCCCGGCGGAGCTGCGGGCGACGGCCCTGCCGGAACGCTTCGTGTCGCTGGACCGCATGCCCAAGGACCAGATCGATCCGCGCCGCGCGCTGAACATCCTGCCGCCGCTGATCAAGGGCTATCTGCGGCTGGGCGGCTTCATCGGCGACGGTGCCGTGATCGATCACCAGTTCAACACCACCGACGTCTGCATCGTGGTGAAGAGCGACCTGATCACCGACAAGTACGCCAAGCATTACGAACGTCGCAGCCGCGACAGCCAAGCCGGCTGAGGCGATCATGACCCGCACCGCCCGCGCCCTGGGCTCCTCCGGCCGCGGCGCCCTGCGCCTGACGATCTATCTGCTGTGGACGCTGCTGCTGATCCCGCTGCAGGCCCTGGCGGTGGCGCGCGGCTGGCGGCTGCGCAGCACATTGCCGGCCTTCTATCACGGCGTCTGTGCCCGTGTGATGGGGCTGGATGTGGTGGTGCGCGGCCAACGGGTGGCCGACGGGCCGGTGCTGTTCGTGTCCAACCACTCCTCCTACCTCGACATCACGGTGCTGGGGTCGCAGATCCCCGGTTCCTTCATCGCCAAGTCGGAGGTTGGGAGCTGGCCCTTCTTCGGGCTGCTGGCCCGGCTTCAGCGCACGGTGTTCGTGGAGCGCAAGGCCCGCGCCACGGTCGACAAGCAGCGCGACGACATCGGCAGCCGCCTGGATGCCGGTGACAGCCTGATTTTGTTCCCGGAAGGCACCTCCAGCGACGGCAACCGCACCCTGCCCTTCAAGACCGCCCTGTTCGCCGTCGCCGCCCGCCGCATCGACGGCCGTCCGCTGACGGTGCAGCCGGTCAGCGTCGCCGCCACCCGCCTGGACGGCATCCCGATGGGCTTCGCCTTCCGCCCCTTCTATGCCTGGTACGGCGACATGGACCTGACGCCGCACCTGTGGCAGGCCTTCCGCCTGGGCGGCATGACGGTGGAGGTGGAGTTCCATCCCCCAGTGACCATCGACGGCTTCGGCAGCCGCAAGGCGCTGGCCGAGCATTGCCACCGGGTGATTTCCGATGGCGTCGCCCGCGCCATCTCCGGCCGCCCGTCCGTCCCCGTCCCGGCACAGGAGTCGACGCCGCCGGCCACCGTTCCCACCGCAGCGAGTGCTTGATTCCGCTCTTGTATCCGGCACGGCAGTCGCCTATAAACAGCGGGCGCGCGGGTGTAGCTCAATGGTAGAGCAGAAGCTTCCCAAGCTTACGACGAGGGTTCGATTCCCTTCACCCGCTCCAAACGCCACGCCGGCTGCGTGGCATCCGGCCTTGAGCCGCTTTCCTTCCTGAAAATCTAAAATTTCAAAGATGAGCGGTTTGCGCCGATGGGTGCGGATGGGCGCTCTCTTTTGCGTGGGCGGTTCGCCGATGGCGCAATTGCTCGAAAACCCCCGATCTTCGAAGCTGGGCGATCCTGTTCAGAAGCGAGAGGGGAACCGCCGATGCCGCCGATCGAAAGAGCCCGCAGGCTGAGCCGCTCGCTGCAGGCGCGCTTCCGCATCGACCTGTTCTCCGCCCTCGTGGAGCGTGAGTTCGAACGGCGTCTGGCCGATGCCATCGTGGAGGCCGAACGCGACGCCTACCGGCGCGGGCGTGAAGAGGCACAGGCGGGGCTGGCCGCCGGTGCGGTCAGTCCAGTTCAGCGGCCGGAAGCGGCGGTTCGGCCGGACGGCCCGCCCATGACCATGTGAGGCCGGCGCGCTCGGCGCAGGCATAATGCCAAGGGCTCTGGTCGCCATGCCCGGCCCAATGGGGGTCGCCGGCACGGATCGGCCGGCCGCAGGAACAGCACAGCGGCCCGTTGCGGGCCGCACGTCCACCATGTGCGAGCGATGCGCCGGTCTTTGTCGACTTCGGCTTCGGTTCCCAGCCCAATGAGGCGGGATGCCGTCCATACTGCGCCATGGTTTCCCCCGGTTCGCCCAAACTGCGTTCGTCCTGTGTGCCGATGATCCCCCGATCCCGGTCCGGCGACCCTCGGCACCGATTCCTCCCTAAACGAGGACGTCGATAACGATGCTGCCGTGACGGGGCGAGAATGCCGGCCTGCGTCCACTTTGCCAATGACAAGGATGGACAGGATCCAACCCGAAATCGCCGGGCTTCCGCCTGTCCAATCTTTCAAAACCATTTCCGTCACAGCACGGCAAAGCAGAGAACACACAATAATCACCGACTTTCACGACGGGCGTCACATGGTTGCGCTGTCCAACTTTCGGTGGTTGCCAGCCGGTTGTCTTTTGGTCTGTTTCCGGTCACATCGATGTTCATATCCGGTTAACCGTCCGGGACTAGCGTCCGCCGCCTTCGCTGCAATGCGGCATGTTCTTTATGCGAAGGCGTTCCATGACGGCATTTCTGCTGGATTATCTTCCGACCCTTACCGCCTACCCCGTCACCCTGTCGCCGGTTGCGGCGACCGGCATTGCCGGACTGTCGGCGGCCACCCTGTCGACGCTGCTCGGCGGGCGGCGGGCGATCCTTTTGGCGCAGGCTGCGGCCTCCTCCCTCTTCCTGCTGCACTTCCTGCTGCTGGGCGCCCAGACCGGCATGCTGATGTGCGGGCTCGGGCTGATCCAGATGGCGGTGCGCATCCGCCGGAACCCCTGCCGGGCGCTCGGCCTTCTCTATGCGCTGACGGTTCCGGCAGCCCTGGCGGTGGCCGTGCTGAGCTGGCAGGGACCGATGTCGGCGCTGTCGGCGACCGGCTTCCTGCTCGCCACGCTCGGCCGCTGGCAGGGCGATGTCGGGCGGATGCGTCTGTTCTTCATCCTGGCGACCCTGGTCGGGTCGGGACACAACCTGCTGGCCGGCTCGGTCTTCGGGCTGGTGTCGGACGCGATGGGGCTCTCCGGCCATTGCATCGGCCTGTGGCGGGCGGGAATCTTCCGCAGCCGTCCGTTCTCCGCACGCATCGCCTCCGGAGCGGCGGCTTAAGGCGCCGCTGTCCTGACGCTCCCTCCCTGCCTTTCCGCCATGCCTCTCCCGGAGTGCTTCCGGTGGCTGGTGGAACATTCGGCCCTGCGCTCCGGTTGTGGCACCGTAGGGGACGCATGGGAGGGTTTGCCGTCATGGAAAAGGACGAGATCGTCGATACGCTGAACGAGCTGATCCGGATCGTCGAGGACAGCCACGAAGGCTACCGGCAGGCCGCCGAATCCGCCGAGGACGAGGATCTGAAGGCCCTGTTCAACGATCTCGCCGCCCAGCGCGGCGCCATCGTGCGCGAGATTCAGCGGCTGGTCGCCGAACAGGGCGGAGCGCCGGACATGGGCGGCACCATGATGGGTGGGGCCCACCGCTTCTTCCTGGAACTGAAATCGACCGTGCTCGGCCATGACCGGGCCGCCATCATCACCGAGGTGGAGCGCGGCGAGAGCGAATGCCTGCGCCGCTATGACGAGGCGATGGCGAAGGAGCTTCCCCTGCCGATCACCGCGGTGATCGCCCAGCATCTCGACCGCATCCGCGTCGACCGGGACCGCATGGCGGCCCTGCGTGGGGTGGTGGCGTGATGGTGCGCCGCAGCATTGCGGGTGTGGAAAAGCGGGCGTAGGCTTTTTCCAATGGCTGCGACGAACCGGTACGGCCGCAGGGTTGTGCCCGCAGCCATTGCCGATCATCCGGCTCCGATGGCCGGATGTCCACTCCATCTGGACATGGATTGATGAACAGCGACAAACCGAAGACCGCGGATTTGGCCGGCAACGATCTGGTGACGAAGGGCGCTTTCGCCCTCTATCGCGCCGAGAATGCCCACCGGGTGTCCGAATTCGAGAAGTCCCAGAACGCCGAGGCGGCCATCGCCGCCGATTTCGACGCCTACCGCACCCGCTACCTGCGTAAGTTCAAGGACATCTTCGAAAGCCTGTCCGAACAGGGGCTGACCGTCACCCGCGCGGTCTGAGCGTCCCCTGGACGGCGTCCGGCACGGCGACCGCCAGGGCGGCCGCCGCCGGGACGCTGCCGGGACACCGTCCACCCCGCGTCCGCCTTCCAAGCCGCGCCCGCTGCGGCAGGCCGTCCGCAGCGACGGATTGCGGATTGAAACGAATGGGAAAGCTGCGGGGCCGCCGCTATACTGCGCGGCATGGCCCGTATGCTGTTCCTCCGCGACATCGACGCCGACGTGCAACTGCGCTGCCGCGCCTGCGGACATGGCGGCGTGCTGCCCCGTGCCATGCTGGAGCGGCGCTTCGGCCCCAACTACCCGGTTCTGTCCATCGCGCCGCATTACCGCTGCTCGCGCTGCGACTCCCGCGATATCGAAAGCCGGCCGCTCCTGGCCGTTCCGGCAGCGGCCCCCGCCGATGCCCCCACCGCCGACGAGCCGTCCTTCGACGCGCCGCTGGCGGCGCTGAACGGCCTGCTCGCGTCC